>Ga0209287_10000044_pt1 | contig 76386 bp, 67 predicted proteins | sample PPLLak3cmMay2015_2_FD_187255 | JGI IMG/M metagenome (GOLD analysis project Ga0209287, IMG submission 187255) | Freshwater sediment microbial communities from Prairie Pothole Lake near Jamestown, North Dakota, USA - PPLs Lake P8 Core (1) Depth... | ecosystem: Environmental > Aquatic > Freshwater... | reverse complement strand
ACCCTCCACCGGTCCTCTTTAATCAGATAATTTTTCCTTCTTGTCAATCTATTCAGGTATTTTATGCCCCCTTTATTGTACTATTATCAGGGGGTCAACAATTAGGCTAGGATATACTATATCATTGTGGGATATCGGTTCTCCAGCGCCAAGGCGGAGGGATGTTATTCCCCAATTATAAGAATCCCAACGATTCCCGAATAATGCCCTGCAACGTTCATCCTCATCTTCTGCTTGCCGCATATCATCTTTAATCCCTAAAATCGTAATATAGAGTGCACGTACCGTGGGATCAAGCGGATCGCTTAGCCGCACCTCTAATATGACATCAAGGGCCTTTTCGAAGTTGCCTACTGCTAGATAATGCATATACAAATCTGCCTTTGTCTGGGCATCAAGATTTTTCGACGTTCCCCCACTGGTCAGTTCGATCGCTTTACGGTAGTTTAATTCCGCTTGAATCCATTCATGTTCTATTGTTTTTGTATGACCCAGTGCAATTATAGCCTCTGGCAATTCTGGCTCAAGCTCAACGGCCCTTTGTGAGGCGGCAACAGCTGCTTCTATTTCCATAGGAATACTATTGGAGGATGCTTCTCTTGCTGCTATCGAACTGTGAATATTTGTTTTCAATGCCCACCCTAATGCAAATTCAGGGTCCAGCTTAAGAGCAGAATTAAGTGACTCCAAAGCTCGATTACGTTCATCATTATTAACTTGACCTAATGCAATCAAATAAAGCTCATAGGCTTCAATATTCTCTGTACCGCCTAATTGCTTAAGAGATTTGCCAACCCCGAGTGCTGCTTTAAGCTCACTGGCAACAGCTGTTGCAATGTCTTCCTGTATAGTAAAAATATCTTTGAGTTCACGGTCATAGGTCTTAGACCAGAGATGAAAACCATCCTTCCCACGAAGCAACTGGGTAGTGATTCTAAGCGCATTTCCTGCTTTTCTAACACTTCCTTCAAGGATGTTATCAACACCAAGTGCATTTGCGATCTCTTGAGCTGTCTTATTGGAACCTTTGAAAGAAAATGACGATGTCCTTCCAGTTACATTCAGATCGGGAATCTGGGCAAGGCTATTGAGTATCTCTTCTGATAGACCAAGCACAAAGTATCCTTGGTCTGAGTTAGGTGAGAGGTCTTCAAAAGGCAGGACTGCAATGGTCTTTTTTGCTGTTTCTACTTCACCAACGACCGGCACTTGCTTAGTCTCAACCGTACGTCGGTCAAGATAAAAGTTGTCAAATATAAGAAGCCCCACAGCCACAACGAGCAGCCCGATGATTATGTAATTTAATTTCCTTCCCGTCACATGTGTGGTGCTCTTAGATAGGGGAACATCTTTTGTTTTCTTAAGCCCTTTTGGTGTGACTTCATAAGCCCATGCGAAGATAAGAACAAGCGGAAAGAGAATGATCAGGAAGGCTGCAACCAAGGTTATTGACCACTCAGGTAAGTGCAGTATCGGGAAAATGATGTCTACCGGGTGGATGATCAACCATGCTGCAACCGCATAGGCTATACCCACTTTCACGACATTGCGTCTGCTAAGTTCCTTCCAGAAGGACATTGAGGCCTCCATGAAAAAGGATAATGGATTGGAGAAAAGGTAAGTAATTATATTGAAAATATTGGTTTTAGGCAATAAATAGATTTTAGTCGAAATCTAAGAAACAATAATAGTGTCAGGTCTTCACGGGCTGTTGCCCAAATATGAACGCGACCACAATTTGAACTTTTACTAAATTTGGCATCCAATAATTTTAATCAGTTAGAAAGGCAGTTATCATCCCGCATTAGAACAAAACAACAAGAAGGTACTTTGGGCAACAGCCCGTGAAGACCTGAAACCGTATTTTTTCATTGATGTATCAGTCGTCACATTCCGTATAAGGCGGATAGAATGTTGCCTTGTCCAGTTTTGCCCGTGTTGCTTCAGATGTTTGAAGAGCATTCTTGACCGTCACGGCATCCATATATTTTGGCAGGCGAGGTCCCGCGGTGCTTTCATTCAATTCACCGGAAAAGGTCACGCTTTCGCCAGGTTTAATCTCAGTCGGGTTTGTCACGGTCCCGCCGAACGGCGAATCAGGATCTATATAGGCAATAGACTGCGACATATAGTCTTCTTGATGACAGTACTGATGCGTCCTTTCTCTGAAGGTAACAAGATATTGAATTGTATTCGGTTCTATGGTCGCATACAGGTTAGGTTTAGTCTTAAAGTACCAACGGGTTTGCCCTCCCACCTTTTTTACCCACACAGTCTCTATCTCCAGACCCCACGATGGATTGCCATCGGAATCTTTACGGAATGGCCGGGGGATCTCCACTGTTTTGGTTGTTCCGCCAATCCTGATGCTCATTTGATGCATTCCTTCAAAATCAGGAAGCTCCGCACGGGCATAACCCGTATGTCCGGCTTTGAGAACTTCAATGACTCCAACTGTCTGAACCTTGTCTTCTTTCCTAAATCCTTCGACCGTCGCATATACACTGAAATTTTTCAAATCGTTGTTGCCGGTATTCTGAATAGGAACTTGCCAGAAATGACGGCCTTCCAAATCTGTAACAATCTCTAATTGACCCGATTCCGTAGTAGTAGTGATGGGGGTTATATTATCCTTTGCCACCGGGACATTTTGCAGGGGCGATTTATTAGAAACAGAAGCAGCACAAAGAGTCCCTACCATAACTGTTACTAACAGTAAAATAATGCACATGCCAATTGCTGCAATCTTACTTTTTTGGCGATTCATCATTCACTCCTTATAAAAAATTTATGATAAAATAGATTTAAACTAACATATATAATCTGTTCCTGTAATAAGAAGTCGCTTTTTCGTGGGTGAAATATAAAGAATTTATCATCTTATGTCAAAATTAATCACGAATAAATGTTGGAAATCCTGCCTATTAAATACATTACCCAAATCATCAGTTGTTCAGGAAATTCTGAAAGTCTGTTATTTATTTGCAGGAAAAAATCTGAGTTTCTACATTTTAAAAAAGCTATGTGCAGCGGTTGGGATGAAATAGCGAAAACGTCAATATGCCTGCCATAGAACAAAGTTAGCAGCAGCATCATCGATTAGTGACTTGCACATCTAAACTATAATTTTATCTAATGTTAGACGTATACAAATTAATCAGTAATGTCAGAACCACCATGAATTCCTTATGCGGATTTGTGAGATCAAATCCCAGTTTATACATCCAGGTGCAGGCATAAGGGCGGTTGTGCTCCGGAGTCTTCAGTCTTTATTCCTGTTAAGAAGATTTGCAAGGGCCGCAAAGGGTTTATGGGTGACCTTCTCACCCTTGTCTTCAGAAGCCCTGATGCCCTCCCCTTCCAGATGATCCAGGAATCTCCTGTGCTCATTGTCATGGCAGTATATGCACAGATTCTCCCAGTTGCTCCCGTCGGCTGGGTTATTGTCATGATTGTGATCCTTATGATGGACCGTCAGCATGTGGACATTTTTATTGGTAAACTCACGGCCGCAGCGTGCGCATATCCACGGGTGTATCCTCAGGGACTGCTCACGGTATCCTTTAAGCTGCTCCTCCTGCGTCTTTCGCACCCGCGCCACAACCTGCGCTATATCCTCCCTGGCAACCTTTCGGTCGACTGATCTGCCTGAACTAGTTTCTTTCAATGTTGTTGTCCTCCATAAAAACGGTCTTGAAACAAAAGCGATCCCGGCTGGAGGGGGCTATCACGTCCTTATCCCCAGTTCCCTGATCATCTCATCCATAAACCGGACAATAAACTGAGCCTGCTCCGGTTCAGGATAACCACTGCATGAACATCTCATGTCCTTCAATGTGCGTATAAATAATTCGGCCTTTATCAGACCTGCCCCCAGTTCTACCGCAAAGATATAGGGTTTACAGCCGGCATGGCCCGATTGAGTTTTATTAAGATGCTCTTCAGGCACCCTGATCCAGAATATCCTGTCCAAACCCGATACAGTCCCATTTTCCCTGAGAAAAAGGGATAGCCTTGCCATATCCGTGCCGTTTATTTCATCAATGAGATAGTACTTCATCAGGGTTTTCCTTTATCCGCCTTTCAATCTTCAATCCATCAAAAAAGGCGTCAACTATGGAATAAAGCCACAGGGCAACAAAGACGGCCACCATGATCCACAAGCCGGTGAGACCGCTGTTTAATGATCTGATTTCAATCAGATCATTAAGGGCATAAATATCCCTTCCTTTCATCTCCTCTAGGATTAAAAAGGCCAGTTTTACTGTAATCATGATAAAGACTATAAATACAAGGCCCATAATTATAAGGCCTTTCATGAGCCTTTTATTCAGCACCTGTCCCAGACCCGGAACAATCAGGGCTGAACACAAAGGAGACAGAATGTACTTTTTCATCCCCGCAATCCCCTTTCCGGCAGTGCATTCAACTCAAGCCTGCACCTGAGAATATAGCAAAATCCTTCATAATATCAACAGAGATCATCCGAGATTACAAAAGAACGATAGCATTTTTTCATATTGCTATTTTGCCGGTTCTGTTCTAATTTCTTATAATTAAGAATGACTTACTGGCACTGATTAATAAAATGAGTGAAAACAATAAAAACATAATAATGGAGAATCCGTTCCCCAAATCCGCGACCTTATCGGACAGGGTAAAAAAATTGCTGGAGACGGTGTCTTATGAAGACACCCTGGCGGTTCTCATAAACGCCGATCCTGATTCCATGGCCAGCGCCATGGCATTAAAGAGGCTCTTCTGGAGAAGGATTAAAAAGACATATATTTATCATATAAATGTTGTAAACAGGGCCGATAATCTTGCCATGATAAATCTTCTCAAGGTAGATCAGAGGAATATAAGAAAGCTCGACAGTTCAAGGATAACCAAGTGGGCAATTGTTGATTCCCAGCCGCATCACAGTGAACAGTTCAGAAGATTCAAATTTGATATTATCGTTGACCATCATCCGGTAAATGCCGGCTCCACAGGCAAATTTGTAGATATAAGAGACGACTACGGCGCCACTTCGACCATCTTTACCGAATATCTCAGGGCGGCCGGGATAAAACCGTCGCCGAGGCTTGCCACGGCATTATTCTACGGCATAAAGACCGATACCGATGATTTTGTAAGAAATTCCAGCCCCAATGATATTAATGCCTTCAGATACCTGTACAACTTTGCCAATACCAATATTATAAAAAAAATTGAATCCTCGGGCATGACGAAAAAAACATTAAGCAGCTTTCGCACCGCCATAGAAAACCTCACATTCATCGATGACATGTCCTTTATCTATATGGACAAGGTGGAAAGCCCGGACACCCTGGTCATGATAGCGGACTTTTTCTTGAAGATGGGAGAGAGCACATGGACGGTTGTGTCAGGCATTCATAACCAGAAGCTTATAATAATTGTAAGAAACGCCGGCTTCCGGCTTAATGCAGGCAACAGGGTGGGAAAATTATTCAGCGCCTACGGGTCAGCCGGCGGGCATAAAAGCGCCGCAAGGGTTGAAATCCCCCTGAAGGCCATCATACAGGAAATAAGCGGAAAATCAGGATACAGACAGTTCGTTATGGATAAGTTTAAAAGAGAATAACTTGGACAGGAGCATGTCTTGACAGCCATACAGACTCAGGTAATAAGCGAAAAATTAATCGAGGAAGTAAAGTCCGCGATCAGAGAAAAAAATCAAAAGTACATTTTGAAAATGATCGAGGACCTTCGCGCCGCTGACCTTGCTGATCTCATTGAGCATCTTGAATCCGATGAAAGATTATACCTCTTCGCCCTCATGGAGCCTGAAGGCGCAGGAGAGGTCCTGGTTGAAATTGAATCCCCTGTACAGGAAAGCATCATACACGGCCTTGATAATCAGGCCATCAGTGAAATAGTCCAGGAGCTTGACTCTGATGACGCTGCCGACATTGTCGGAGACATGCCTGTTGACCGTGCCAAGGAGATCATAGAGACCCTCGAAGAAGATGTCTCCGAAGATATTGAGAAACTTCTTCCCTATGAAGATGATACAGCCGGCGGGATCATGGCGCTGGAGTATGTCGCGGTCAAGGACAGCTTCACCATCCGTGAGGCCATAGATATAATCAGGGAAAAGAGAGAAGAGGTTATTAATCTTTACCACCTGTGGGTAATAAACGAATCAGGCAAGCTTGTGGGGCTCATCTCCATCAAAGACCTTGTCGTGGAGCCCCCCGGGAAAATGATAAGCGAGATCATGAACTCTGAGGTTATCTCGGTAAATGTCAGAATGGATCAGGAGGAGGTGGCGAATCTCTTTAAGAAATATGACCTTGTGGCGATTCCTGTTGTTGATGACTACAACAGGCTTGTTGGACGTATTACCCATGATGATATCATCGATGTTATTGCAGAAGAGACCGAAGAAGACATATCCCTTATGGCAGGTCTTACCCATCAGGAATTTGCTGAAGAGTCTCCGGTCAAGATATCAAAGGCCAGACTGCCATGGCTTATCGCCGGCTTCATGGGAGAGCTGATTGCTGCTGCCGTTCTCAATAAATTTCAGGCCTCCCTGGAGAAGGTGATAGCCCTGGCCTTCTTTCTTCCCATTATAATGGCTATGGGCGGCAGCACCGGCACACAGGCCGCAACGGTGGCGGTAAGAGGACTTGCCACAGGGGATATAGGCGTTGTAAACATCTGGAAAAGATTATGGGTGGAGATGAGGGTGGCGCTTGGGAACGGCTTGATCTGCGGCGTCCTCCTGGGCGTCATTGTATGGTTATGGCTGTCTGATTACGGCCTGGGCATCACTATCGCCATGGCGCTTATTCTTATTGTCATTCTTTCAGGATCAATCGGGGCCACAGTGCCCCTCCTCTTAAAAAGGAGAAATATTGACCCTGCCCTTGCCACGGGCCCCTTTGTTACCACGTTGAATGACGTTTTAGGGCTCCTTATCTATCTCAGTTTTGTAACCCTGTTCTTCCGGTTTACAGCCTGATAAAATCTTAATCTCCTTTTCCTTAGGTATAAATTCATTAATCAGGTTATTGGAGTGATAGACGGTAAGCATTTTTTCAAACACCAGCGCAAAGGAAAAAACAAGCAATCCCCACCAGCAGTATTTGACGCCCTTTAAGCTGCCCCAAAATGATAATATGATCAAGCCAAGCAGTATTATTTCTGTTGCCGCGTCGGCAATCCCCAGAAAAGGATGCCTGGTGTAAAAGTAGCCGCCGCCCGGGTAAAGGATGGATATTTCTCTTGCCCTGGCCTTGTCCTTGAATTCAAGGCCGCATTTTTCACAGAAAAAGCTCACCTCATCAAGTTCCTTTGTACACCTCGGGCACAGATGGTTCCTCCCCTGCGTCGGACCGGCATTCCCCTCAAGGGATATGGACTTCAGCAGGGCCTTAAGCCTCTTCTCTTCCCTGACCGCGATATGGTGAAATTTTTCTTTCCTGCCGTTCCTGTACCGGACAATGAGCGTTAAACCCTTTATCCCTATAGAAACGCAGTCGGCATAATAAAAATGCGCTATGGAATTTTTATAGCGGTGATGTTTCGTTGTGGGGACATGAAAGACGCGCCTGTCGGTGAATATGAGCAGCGAGCATTTCAGCTGAAAGACATTGAGCCCTGTCCAGAACCGTTCGTTTAAGGTTACAGGCGAACACCCTGTTGTTATAAGAAGTATTTCCTCGCCTTCCTCCAGGAAAGGCTTAAGAAAGGAAAGCATATTCAGAAGGTGTCTTTGACGATGCTCGATCCTTTTCTTATAAACGTGTTTATGGCTGGAAAACATAGCCTCACGATTTACCGGCAGATCAAAAGGGATTTGAGTTGCTTTATCTCTCGATATTTTTCCAATGAATATCATATTCTTTTACAAATCGACATCCGGTTTTGTGCTGTTGTCATCGTCCGATATGGAGAACAATTTCTTAACAGATGCTGACTTCAACATCTTTCTTATCATTAAAGCACAGATCAGCAGTACAACAAAAAAACACAGGACAGGAAGCAAAATGGCGAACACTGTTATTAGAGATGATCCGAAAAGCTCCCCGGTAGAGACAAGAAAATTTGCCAATCCCCCTGTAGAGCCTGATGATGCGGCCCGCAATGCTACAGTGCCTCCCTGCACAATCGCGGATACGCCGCCTCCGGCGATAATTGCCAAAGACCATTTAAAAAATGGTGACAGATCTCCAAGCATCGACGCTGTCAGGATGGTTCCCGCGACCGCTGCGGCAGGGGTCATCAAAGTGTCCAGGATATGATCAATCCAGGGGATATAATATGCCCCTATCTCAAGCGCTGTTGCGGTGGCAAATGCTACTAAAACCGGCCATGTGCCGATCCATTCGAAGCCATGTGAAAGCTCGATATGCCCTGAGATAGACGCTATACTCATTCCCAGCATCGGTATGAACACCCTGAAGCCGCAGGCAGCACTGAGACCTATGCCGATAAGCAGACCGATGATTGTTTCCATTGTTTTAACCTCTTAACGGGAATACTTCCTTCGCCGGTTCTCCTGGAAAACGAATAATTAATAATATATTAAGGCGCATGGCATATGGCTTAAGGCCCAAGGTTCTAAATAAATATTCTATTTTGAACTGTACCGATATATCATAAAGAGACAGTCATGCCTTTTGCCTGTAGATATTCCTTGACCTGGCGGATGCTCAAAAGCCTGTAATGGAATACCGAGGCAGCCAGCAATATGCTTGCTCCTCCATCTTTCACCGCCTTATAAAAGTCTTCAAGTCCGCCTGCGCCGCCGGATGCGACTACCGGGACTTTAACCGCATCAGAAACAGCCCTTGTAAACTCTATATCATAACCGGCCTGTGTCCCGTCGCCATCCATGCTGGTAGGCAGGATCACACCGGCGCCCAGCCCCTCGCATTGTTTTGCCCAGGCAATTGCATCCTTTCCGACGGGCTTTGTTCCTCCGGACACAACCAGCTCAAAACCCGACGGCATGGCGCTGTTCCTCCTGGCATCTACTGCTATGGTTATGCGCCCTGGCCCAAACTCCTTTGCCGCTTCGCTGACAAGCGCAGGCCGTTTAACGGCCGCGCTGTTCATGGATGCTTTATCTGCCCCTGCCTTAAAAAGCATCTCGATATCCTCCAATTCTGAAATGCCGCCTCCCACCGTGAGTGGTATCTCAATAACTGAAGAGACTGCCTTGACCCATTCAAGACGGGTCTTGCGATTTTCCAGTGTCGCGGCTATGTCCAGCATTGCGAGCTCATCGGCTCCTTCTTTCTGATAAAAAGCTGCATTTTCCACCGGATCGCCCGCATCCTTAATATCGACAAAGTGGATCCCCTTTACAACTCGTCCGTTTTTCATATCCAGGCAAGGCATGATCTTAACCATTTTCAAGCTTCCTCCCTTTCTTTTCCATTATCCTGGCATCAAATTTTTCCTTATTGATTATGACCCGTTCATGTTTCCCCTGTGAGACTAGATCGACCTCATCATGCACCTCAACATCAAACAATAGACGCCTCCCATCCACCTGGAGCAGCTTTACCCTTGCCGTAACTTCAAGACCGGGGGGTGTGGCCGCCATGTGATTGATATTAACGCTGATGCCTACCGTCTGTTCCTCCGGCCAGTTGAGATGGGAATTCACGGCCTTAATGCAGGCCCATTCTATAAATCCGACTAGAAACCCTGTAGCAAAGACCTCGGGCATAAGTCTAAATTCCTCTGCCTCGGGATATAATCCTGAGACCGTCTTGCCGGCCGGCACCAGAAACTTATGGGTATATTCGATTCCCGGTTTTAAAGTATCTTTCATTCCTCCTCCTGGATATTAAAATCTTGGGCGACTTATATCTTTCTGCCTGCCTACCCGATCGTACCGGCAATAATGGAAAGCAGCTTTTCCGGCGATATGGGTTTGGACAGAAACAGGTTGGCCCCTGCCTCAATCCCTTTTACCCTGTCCTGCTCCCTGCTTTTAGCAGTAAGGAAAACAATGGGTATATCTTTATATTCCTCCCTGCTCCTGACCTTTTTGCATAATTCCAGACCGTCGATCTCCGGCATAATTATATCGAACATCATCAGGTCATATCTGTTCTCATCAATTTTAATGAGGGCCTCTTTCCCGCTCCCTGCAACATCCAGTATATAGCCCTCGGGTTTCAGAAGCTCAATCAGTGCCATGCGAACCATTTCATCATCATCTACTATCAAAATATGTTTTCCCATCATTGCTCCTTATTAATTTGCTTTTATTCGAAGATAATATTCTAGCCGCTGCCTGATTGTCAGGGCATTGGTTGCCTTTCTGACTACAACGCTATACAATGAATTTCCTTTTTATGCAAGGATATGAAATGATGCAATCAGACCTTCACCGGCCCCTTAACCGGAAGGTATATCCTCATTTCCGTTCCCTCGCCGACCCTGCTTTTAACCTCCAGTCTGCCCCCGTGGGACTCAATTATACCAAAACATAATGAAAGACCCAAGCCTGTTCCTTTGCCGACGGGTTTTGTGCTGAAAAAAGGCTCAAGGATCTTTTCCATATTTTCCTCAGGTATGCCTATGCCGGTATCTTTGACCGTAACCACAACATGCGTGCTTCCATCTTCATCAATGTATGAGGATGAAATGGTCAGTGACTTGTCGCCTTCCGTTTCATCCATGGCATCTCTTGCATTTGAAATAAGATTCAGGAACACCTCTTCCAGCTGGCCTGGATCCCCTGAAATCCTTGGAAGATTATCGGCAAGTTCTTTCATTATCACAATACCGTGATCCATAAGCTGCTGGCCGGTCATCATAATGGCATTCTCAATGGGGTCATTTACATCTATATCACTGAACTCCTGTCTTCCCGCCCTTGAAAACTCCCTGAGGTGATCCACAATCTTCTCAATCCTGTTGTTGCATTTCTGTATGAGCTCCAGCCTTTCTCTCTCAACGGCATCTGCGGCTATATTACGCAGTATAACGTGCAGTATGGTCTGGGATGCCATTAAAGGATTGTTTATCTCATGGGCGACACCGGCGACAAGCTCTCCGAGCGCCCTCAGCTTGGATGCCTCAACAAGACCGGCCTGTGCCGACTTGAGTTTTGCTTCAAGGAGCTTATGATCTGTTACGTCCTTGAATATCCCTCCTGTGCCTATATCCTTTCCTTCCTCATCCCGCAGCATGAAGAGCGAGGTTACGATCGAACGGACCACCCCGTCTTTTCTTAAAACACTGATCTCATAGTTTTCAATCCGTTCGTGCAAAGTCAGCAGGCTCATTATCCTTCTCGCCTGATCAATTCCCTCCTTATAGAAGTTGCAGATGTGCATGCCTGTCACTTCTTCTCTCTTCATGCCCATCATATCTTCCATCCCGCGGTTAAGATATGTAATCTTGCCCTTAAGATCGGTTGTAATTATTCCATCAACGGAACTTTCCATGATAATTGAAAGGAAATCCTTGGTCTCCCTCAACTCTCTCTCAAGGTTCTTGCTCAGTGTGATATCCCTGACAATCTCAACAAATCCTGTCAGCCCGTCCGTCGGGTCATGAATTACGGTTATATTGGTATAGGTGGGAAAGTGCGAACCGTCTTTTCTGACTCGATAGATATCCTTTTCATAGACGCCGCTCTTTTTTATCCGGCTTATAATATCCTTGTATATCTTTTTGGCCCTGTCTTCCGGCGTGTCCGTAACGCTTATATTCTTCCTCCCAACGACCTCCTCCTTGCTCCATCCGAATATCTTTTCCGCGCCCTTGTTGAATTCGATAATATTTCCATGTATATCAAGCGCTATGATCCCGTATTCAGTTGCGCTGTCGAGGATGCTGTTGAGAAAGCTGAACAGCTGTCTGAACTTTTCCCTTGATTCCCTGAGATCCTTTGTCCTTTCTTCAACCTTTTTTTCAAGGTTGGATGTATAATCCTGTATCTGTCCTATCATATAGTTAAAGGATGTCCCCAGGATGCCTATCTCATCCCTGGTAATGACATTTACCCTCTGGGACAGATCACCTGCCGACATCTTGGCTGTTACCGCCGTCAGCTCATGCACAGGTTTAGACAGAAGCCTTGAAAATATTATGGTGAGCGCCAGAACCAGAAGGATGCTTATGACCATGAGTACAAGGATAAAACGTTCTGTCTCGTGAAGAGACTGGTATATCTCATCCTCATAGGTCCCGGCTGAGATAATCCAGTCCCATGGCTCAAAATACGCGTATTTTATTATCTTCTGTCTTGGCTTCTTTTCACCCAGCTCCGGGTTGATCCACGGATAGCGGATTGTTCCCACCTTACTTTCCGGGAGTTTAATGGCATCATCAATCATGTTTCGGATATATTCAATGCCTGATGAATCCCTGGAATCGAGTATATTAGCTCCCTCCTTGGCAGGATGGATCTTAAGGACGCCTTTACTGTTAATGACATATACATAACCGGTTTCGCCTACCTCTATGCCTTTGATCTCACTTTTTAAGGATTCACTGCTCTGTTCCTTGATCCCCACCCACAGGGCTCCGACAACCCTGCCGCTGTTATCGGTTATGGGTTCGCAGGCGCTGATATACCAGTCATTTACCAGGTAGGCATCTCCTTCGTAGGAGACGCCCTTCAGGAGTGCCCTGGCGATAGGGTGTTCAGCCGTAATAAAATTTCCTACAGCCCTTCCCCCATCCATATTTAAAATATTGGTTGATGTCAGGAGGAACCGATCGCCTTCCGTCCTCTGCATGATTGCACACATCCCTCCGGAGATCCTGAATACCTCATCGGCAACCCTGATATCACCTGTCAGAGCGGTTCCTCCGATCTCCAGGTACGGCACCTCCATGGGGGAATTTTCATTCGTAGTCCCTTCAGTTGCCTCAAACCGTATTTTTTTTTCAGGGTATATACTTACTTCATGGCCTTTTAAATAAAGGATCTCTTTTGCGATATTCAGGTTGATCTTTACTTTTTTTTGGACGCTTTCCTCCTGTATCTTGCACATGGAATATATATTCCTGACAAGATGATCCAGATCCTGTTCCGAGGCCGCCCTGAGGGCCTTGCCGAACTGAGCCATTGACAGATAGGCCACCGCCAGAAGAGGTAGGAGTACAAGTGTTATGATGACTGTGATCAGCTTATTCCTGATTCTCAGATTTCCAAATATATGTCTTGTCATTTTCCTGATCCATTGCAGATGAAATATAAGCCTGTAGGGCTTTGATTATGATTAATAATACGATTTTATAGAATATGTCAAAAGAAAGTATTGTCAATTGGTTGGGAGACAATCGAAATAATTTTTATTTGACTATCATGCCGCTATGATATACTTGAAGGTTCCAATATGCCTGTGTTAATGAAGCGGCATAATAAGCTAAAAAGCATCGGAAAGGAAGGAGTTCTCCATGAACGATGATGTTCAGAAGTCGGGATCGGTATTTGTCTATTCGGATGAACTGGCATGGTTTGATTTCGGGAGTGATCATTATTTCAAGCCTGAGAGGGCAGCAAAGACCTACGAACTCTGCAACCGCTACGGGGTCATGAACTATGACTGGATGAAGATACTGAATCCTGAATGTCCTGATGCATCCATACTCAAACTCTTCCATGATGATGAATACATAAGGCTCCTGGAAAAGGCAAGCAATGGCGAGTTCAGCCTGGAGATACTTGAAAGGGGCATAGGCACACAGGATAACCCGATCCTTCCCGGCATATTTGAATGGTCTCTAAGGGTGACAGGCGGCACAGTCGCGGCCCTGAACCGCATTTTAAAGGGCGAAGCGCTAACGGCCTTTAACCCCCTAGGAGGTTTTCATCACGCGAGAAGAGGTTCTGCCGAGGGTTTCTGCTATGTCAACGATATCGTAATCGCCATTAAGGACGCCCTCATAAAATCTCCGGATAAAAAAATAGCCTATATTGATATTGACGCCCACCACGGCAACGGAGTGCAGGAGGCCTTTTATGATGATCCGAGGGTCTTTTTCCTCTGCATGCATGAAACCGGGAAGACCCTGTACCCCTGGTCCGGGAATGAAAATGAGACAGGAGAAGGGGCAGGTCGTGGGTTTACCGTAAATATTCCGTTGGAATCAGGCGCTGACGATGAGGTCTTTTCCTATGCCTTTGATGAAATAATACAGCCTCTGCTCGGCAATTTTGCCCCCGATCTCGTTGTAGCCGAACTGGGGGCAGACATGCTTATATCCGACCCGCTGACACACCTGAAGCTCACAAACAACGGATATATCAGGGCAGTGAAAAAGGTTATTCAAATCTGTCCAAGGATACTTGCCCTGGGAGGCGGCGGATATGACCTGTATCGTACGGCCAGATGCTGGACCCTGGCATGGGCCGCGCTTAACAATCTTGAGCCTGTGGATGAGTACGCAGGTCTTGTGGGAGGCATGATGTTCGGACCGGAAATGGAAGTGGGGAGTCTTTTTGACAATCCCTATACCAATACCGGCGAGGCCAAGGATAAGGCTGTGATTGAGGTAAAAAGGGTTGTAGAGCATCTGAAAAAAGAGGTCTTTCCAGTACACGGTCTTTAGAGTAAAAAGCGGGCTGACGCAGATTGATTATTGCAGGCGGAATAATTTATCGAAGTACAGATTCACCTGCTGGAAATTCAAAAGGCACAAAAAGGATAAGGCCATCAAGTTTGTGTCTTTGTACCCAAGACACGCCATACCTAGCCAGTCATTAAAAGATTCCGGTCTGCGATTGATAATAGGAGACAGCTATAGGATTGAGGTAGGAGAAATTTTGTCCGAGGACGTCCTGCACAGACTGATTACTGGACAATGATGTATGAAAGTGCGAAAGATTCTTGACACTCCCGGATTTATCGGTTATTGACCCAGGTGAACAAGAATCGGTGAACAAATACTCCTACGCGGCCGCCCCAACATACTTTCCCCATGGTCCTCAACACGGGGAAAAGACAAGGGGAAAGTTAAAGGGTTTACATAACACAATGTCCGCTCTAAATTCAAAAGTCATATGGAAATCGTTTTTGGGGCGTTTTATTTTTCCAACCGCTGTTACTATCCTTTTGTTTGTCGTCTCATTCTTCTCAATCATCATCCCGTCTATTGAAAAAAACAGCATGGATCGCAAGCGCGAAATGATCCGTGAGCTTACCAACTCCGCGTGGAATATTCTGGCAAAACTGGAAAACGATGAAAGGAAGGGCCTGCTCACCCGTGAGCAGGCTCAGCGACAGGCCATAGAACAGATCGGAAGTCTTCATTACGGGCAGGAGATGAAAGATTATTTCTGGATTAATGACATGCACCCCCGCATGATCATACATCCTTATCGCACTGATCTTAATGGGAAAGACCTTACCAATTACAAAGATCCCGACGGCAAACAGGTGTTCGTTGAGTTCGTAAAATTGGTAAAAAAAGATGGCGCCGGTTACATGACTTACAGATGGCAATGGAAGGATAATGAGGAGCGCATTCTCCCGAAAATTTCATACGTAAAAGGATTTACCCCCTGGGGATGGATCATAGGCACAGGGATTTACATTGATGATGTAAAGGCGGAGATTGGCTCAATAATACGCAACCTCATTGAAATTTCTCTTTTTATTCTTCTGGTAATCACATTAATGCTGTCGATCATAATAAAGCAAAGTTATGCGGCTTTAAGGCATCAGCAGGCTATGGAAAAAGCCCTGCGGGAATCTGAGATTAAATACCGCACACTCGTTGAATCTGCTGCCGAAGGCATGCTTATGGCGATTGAAGGAAAGTTCAGGTATGCCAACCAAACCATTGCCGATTATCTGGAATACACACAGGATGAATTCAGCCTGATGCGGGTGACAGACATATTTCCGGATGAGCAGAATAATCAAAGCCATCAATATGCGGAGGAACTGGCAGCAGGCAAATCCGTCCCCGAAAGATTTGAAACCCGGCTGAAGACGAAATCCGGCACATTGCGCGATGTGATTCTGGCGGCAACGCCAATATCAATCGGAGAAGAAAACGGATTCATGGCAGTCGTTACTGATATAACGAAGAGAAAACAGACGGAAGACGCACTGGGAGAAAGCGAAGAGAAATTCAGAACAATCGCTAATAACCTGAATGTTGGTGTCTTCAGAAGAACCATAGGAAATAATTCACAATTTATAGAAATCAATGCCGCATTTGTTAAATTGTTCGGATATGAGGACAGAGAAGAAATTCTGGCAATAACTATTGCCGACCTGCTGGTAAATACCTCAGACAAAAAGATATTCAGATCTAAAGCTTCCGCCGATAATTTAAAACCAATAATATTAAAAATGAAAAAAAAGGACGGATCCATATTTACCGCTTCGGTCTGGGAAGCAGTAGTGCGCGATGAAGAAGGAAAACGTGAATATTTTGACGGCATTATTGAAGACATAACCGAAGCGGTGGAGAAAGAAAAAGGCCATGAGAAGCTGCTTGCGGAAATGCAGACAGCTTTAATGTTCTTTAACCGGCAGCTTGGCAATCTTTCCACGGGGCGAGTGGTTGTATGCGCACCTGAAGCAACTGTTAAAGAAGCTGTGCAGCTTATGGAATCAGAACATACCGATATCCTTCTGGTAAAAAATGACAGGAAGCAGAATTTAGGGGTAATTACCGATCACGATCTTAGAAAAGCACTAATGAACACCGGTTTGAATGAACAAGCTGCTGTTGCATCGATTATGTCTTCACCGATCCATTCATTGCCTGTTCAATCTACAATTTTTGAATCATGGCTTACAATGCAGCAGAATAAAATTTCGCACCTTTTTATTTCTGATTCTGAAGGAGTAATTTGCGGAGTAATTCACAGCGAAGACGTTGTTCCGTTAAGGACATATTCGCCGGCAATCCTGTTATGGGAAATACAGAATTCAAAATCTCCTGAGGAAATTATTAATCGCAACACGATCCTGCCTTATCTCATTGTAAGCCTTATCGACAGCGGAGCAAAACCTCAGCATATCAATCATTTAACGACTGTTATTGTCGATGCTATTTTACAAAAATTTATCGAATTTGCAATTAAGGAATCAGGTGAACCTCCTGCTAAATTCTGTTTTCTGGTATTCGGCAGTGAAGGCAGGCGTGAACAGACGCTTCGCACGGACCAGGATAACGCGATTATTTACGATGATGTGTCTCCTGATCAGGAAAAGGCAGTACACGAATATTTCCTGGCTCTCGGTAAAAGGGTATGCTACTGGCTGAATGAAGCGGGCTATGCCTATTGTGAAGGCGACAATATGGCCCAGAACCCTCAGTGGTGCAGATCTCTTTCCCAATGGAAAAAATATTTTCACCAATGGGTTTTCAAAGCCGAAGCCGAAGACCTGCTTAGAACTAAAATTTTCTTCGACTTCCGCTGCGGATATGGCGAAGGAAATTTTACCCGCCAGTTGCGCGAATATCTGGATGAAATTGTTGCAGATAACAATAGATTTTTCCAGTTGCTTGCCCGGAATGTCCTGCCGTTAAGTCCTCCAATCGGTTTTTTTGGTAATTTTGTGATCGAGTCAGTCGGTGAAGACAAAAAAGCATTCGACATAAAAAGCTCTATGATGCCGATTGTGGATTACGCCCGAATTTATGCCCTAAAAAATAAAATATGGGCCACAAACACCCTTGAAAGACTGAATGCGCTGCTGGACCGCAACATTCTGAAACATCAAAATCATCAGGAAATTGTTCAGGCATATAATTATCTAATGCAAATACGGCTCAGAGTTCAGGCCGAAGAAATCTCACATGGCAGAAAAAATCCCGATAATTACGTCAATCCGAAAAACCTTTCCTTTATTGAGCAAAAGTTGCTGAAAGAAATTTTTGCACAGACAAAAAATTTCCAGGCAAGGTTAAGCTACGATTTTACCGGCCAACTGGGTGGTGTGTAATGATCCTGATTGTTACTGACACTCATTGTTACTTCGACATAATTAATAAGCAGATAGAATATGCTGAAGAGTCGTTGGGGATTCCGGTATCATCTATAATTCATCTTGGTGATTTTGGAATCTATAAATCTCATTTGTACGATTTTTTTATTAAGCGTGGCAAACGATTCCTGCGGCCTCTTTACTTTATTGACGGCAATCATGAAGATTTTAATTCGTTTGAAAACCTTGTCTGGAAATACAAAGACTTTTTCTCATACCTGCCGCGCGCTTCCGTAAATACTATTGAAGGATACAGATTCCTGTCTCTTGGCGGCACGGCTTATATGGATTCGGCTGCTACTCAAAGAGGCGCAATTATAACCGACAAACAAATTGACGAATGTCTCTCTATTCCAGGTGATGATGTTGACATTATTCTAACGCACGATTGCCCAAGTGGAATCGGCGTGCCGAATACGCCGGGTCTGGGATACTATGGTGAAACCGGATTTAAGCGGAGCTCGGAACTCGCCGACCATTTCAAATCCAAACTCTGGCTGTTCGGACATCATCACAAATGGTTTACCTATCGGGACACGTATACAACTTACCATGGATTAAGCGGAATATGGAAAGGGTTTGGATTGCTGGACGGAAACTATCAGTTCAGAATTGTCGAACACAAAATTGATTGGGAAGAAACTTCATTTATCGATAAAATACTAATGAAAATTAAAATATTAAATCCGGATCATCCTCAAAAATAAAGATACATTTCGCGAACGTTATGTCCCGCCAGGTCAGGCCTGTAAGTCATGTCCGGTTTTTTGAATTTTTAGTTTAAGAAACATCAATGAAATGCCCCGCATTAATATTGCGGGGCATTATGGATAAGGCAAGAGAAAAAACGCGGAGAATTAAAACATAAAGGCCTGCACTCTCAACAGCACCTGTGTCTGGTCTTCTCCTTTATCAACAGTGTATTGGCCGAAGCCCAGTTTGACATTAAAATTCTGGCCCTTGACATAGTAGGCCAGACCGGCCTGCATAAATGTTTTATCGGGGAGCAGTTCGCTGCTCTTGTTATTATAGTTATACTGTACGAAGGGGGCAATTTTCAGGGCCTGAAAATAATAGGCCGCCTCGGCAAAAATCACATCCTGCTCCGGCAGATCAGCAATGAAATCGCCTCCATCATAATTTGTGTAATCGACCTGGACTGTGATAACATCCTTGTTGGCAAAGGGGTAATCAAGGAAAATATCCGCCCCGTAAGTGTTGTAGTCATCCTGACGGTCGAGACTGACACCTATACCCAGTACCTTTTTATCACCCAGGTATGAGCCTGCATAGAAAAATCCTGATTCATGTTGAAAGGGATAATAGACCGCCCTGGCGGCTATCCTGAAGGGATTGGTTGAATCATCCCCCCTGACTCCCTGCAATACAGCTACCCGGTATTCAAAATGATTGTTGCCCAGATAACCGCGGGCCTGCATCCCATAATCCCTTCCCACCCGCGATTTGGTTGGATCACTCCAGATGAAGCTGTAGGGTCCGTAGTCTGTCCCAAGCAGAGATGCGGCTGACTGCCCGGCATTGTGAGAAACAGGGAAAAGAAGCATGCCTGCATCCACCTTGAATCCATTACTCTGATTGTAAGTAATATATGCATCCTGGAGATAGGCATCACTTGAGCCTTTTGCCTTGGAGCCGTCGGCCTGTTTTACTGTCTTGCCGAGGTTCGGGCTGTCGGTCTCTGCAAAAAACGACAGTTTCTCATTTATATCGCCTCCTACCAGGATGCGGAAGCGTCTTAAGTAAAGGTCTTTTGATGTATCCTCTCCATCGGCAGTTGTGAGGGATTCTACCTGAAATTGCCCGAGCACGCCAAACTTTATCGAACTTGTCCCATCGGATGATTTAATTTCATACGCAGCATGCGCATTGACCGGCAGAAAAGCGACAGATGATAAAATTAGCGCTGATAGCACCGCAACCCCGATTGTCTTGATCATAGTTTTCATGGTGAGTCTCCTTATTTAATATGCATCCGGTATGTTCCAAAATATTCCGTCACGGCCTTTGAATCAACCCTTTATCAGTGTTGAATCGGCCGGCCATGTCATGCGGCAGCCCCCTTCTCCTTTTTCTGCGTCAGTAAAGACACTACAATGAGGGTTAAATACCCCAGCGGTATCGAGATAATGCCCGGGTTGTCAAGCGGAATGGGCGCCTGTGTTGAGGGCAGCTTGTAGACGTCGGCATAAGTGCTGGGTGAAAGCAAAATAATACCCAGCGATGTGATAATGCCGACAACAATAGATGCGGCGATGCCCTTGGAAGTCGTTTTTTTCCAGAACAGCAGCATGGTAATAGCCGGCAGGTTTGCCGAGGCGGCAACCGCAAAGGCGAGCCCCACGAGAAAGGAGACGTTCATGCCCTTGCACAAAATGCCGAGGATGATAGCGATACAGCCGACAACAACGGCCGCAATCTTGCCGGCCTTTACCTGCCCTTTGTCCGTCATTTCGATGCCTAAGAATCCGGACATCAGATCATGGGCAACCGCGCCTGATGCCGCAACAATAAGCCCGCTGACGGTTCCAAGAACGGTTGCAAAGGCGAGGGCGCATATACATGAAAACAGGGTGACGCCGAAGTACTTAGCCAGAAGCGGCGCCGACATGTTGGTGCTTTCCATGTCCAGAACGCCGGTCGTCATGGCCCCGAGACCCATGAACAGGGTTAAGATATAGAAAAAACCGATGGAACCGATGGCCACGATGGTGGATTTGCGCGCATCCTTGGGGCTGGGAACAGTATAATATCGAATGAGAATGTGCGGCAGTGCCGCGGTGCCTAGAAACAGGGCAAGCATGAGTGAAAGGAAGTTCAGCCGCGACATGAAAGTCGCGCCCTTGTCAACCTTGAATTTGAGGCCAGGCCGCATGATGTCCTTTCCGGACGTGGGATTCTGTTTCCAAATGGTGACCTTGTCATGTCCATCCTTAATGGCGACCTTGGCAAAGCGTACAATTTCAGCCTTGTCAACCGTGGCAAGGAATTCAAATGGCCCCATCGCGCCTGTTTCATCCACTTCCTTCCCATCAACGATCAGCTTGCTGACATGGCCGACCTGAAAGAATTTTTTCGCCTCTTTCGGCTCGCCGTTGTATAGCGTCTTGCCGTCCGCGGTCTTGGTCATGGACAATGCTTCCTTAAGCACGGTGTTGCCGTCTGTTGTCGCAACCTGCCACCACGTGGCAACGCCATCCTTTTGCAGCTTTACAAAGTGGTTACTCTTATCCTTGAATGCACCGGCAATCGTATAAGAGGAATCCGAAACCGCGGAAACTTCCTCATTGGTCAGCGTTGTCGCAATGGACTTAAACTGATGGTAGCCCTCATACGGTTGTGTTGAAATACCCTTATTGAGAATGCCGATGGTCAGAACCGTTGAAAGCACGATCAACAGACCGCCTTTTATGAACTGCACGTAGGTAGTTGATGTCATTCCTGCGGTTGCAACTATAAAAATGACTATGACTCCCACGAGGACAACGCCCATGTAATGGGGAAGCCCCAGGAGCGGTGTAACGAGATCCCCCGCGCCGACCATCTGGGGAATCAGATAACATACCGAAACGACCAGCGTACTGATGGCGGCGGTTAACATAATGCCTTTGGAGTTGAATTTATAGTTGAGCGCATCGGTAAAGGTATATTTACCAAAGCGCTTTAAGGGCTCGGCCACCACAAACAGGGCTACAACCCAACCCGCGAGATAGCCAATCGAATAGAGAAAACCATCATAGCCGTCAAATGCGATCATGCCGCAGATGCCTAAAAATGAAGCGGCGGAAAGGTAATCGCCGGCAAAGGCGATGCCGTTTACAGCCCAGTGAATGGTGCCGCCCGCTGCGTAATAACCCTTGGAAGACTGTGTTTTCTTAGCAAAATACGACGACAGAACCAGCACGGCTAAAACAAAAGCGACGAATATTCCAATTGCAAATGGAGATGCTGTGTAAATCATGATAATTACCCCTTGATGTTATTTATTGAGTTCATTTTCTTTCCGGGTGCACTTATAATTGTAAACAAGCCCCATGATGATCGCCAAAATGATCAGCCCAAATCCGTACACGCAGGCAAGATTCACCCCGGCAAAGACAATAAGGCCCATGGCCTTGGGGTTCACGAGATTGATGATGATAAATCCGGCATACACCAGGACATAGAAAATAAACATCTTCATGCCCAATTTTGATTTGTAGTCGGAAGCTTTATCTTCTTCCCACTGTGTTGATGGTCCGTGACTCATGTGTGTTCTCCTTTTGTTTTTAATAATAAAGGTTAAAAGTTAAAACGGGCTAGTGAATGTATAATATGTTTGCACTTCAATAACATTTGCACCTTCTGAGAGCCTGGAATTGCGAAATTAAATTCTATTGATTAAATATTGTCAAGCAAAAATAATGCGTTAAAGTTATTTAACACTAATTGATTCATGCTATAAAAAATATGATTATATATTATACTTTTTATATCAATAAAATGATCACAAATGTATAATTTTTATACACGATGGAAAGTTTAGTAGAATTTTTATATAGAATTAGATCCACAGGGTCTTTCTTAAGGCAAATTTCCTTTGACTTATAAGATTTCTTTGTCGTATATTTTCACACTGTCAAAATGCAAGTTTTTTCCCGGAGTTTTACATTCTGGTACTAATCTAAACTGATGATCAAATTTCTGGAAAATCAGGTTAAATTTATGGTAGAAGACCACATTTTTTTTCCATGGAAATCTTTTTTATTTAAAGTCATTTTGGCTACGATGCTTACGATTATACTTTTCATTTCCGGGACTTTTTTTGTAATCATTCCGACAATTAAGAAAAACAGTCTCGACCGAAAACAAGAAATGATACGTGAGCTTACCAACTCTGCATGGAACATCCTTGCCAAGCATGAGAATGACGAACAAAGGGGACTTCTCACACGGGAACAGGCGCAGCTCCGAACTATAGAACAGATCAGGAGTCTTCATTACGGGCAGGAAATGAAAGATTATTTCTGGATCAATGATATGCATCCCCGCATGATAATTCATCCTACCCGCACCGATCTTAACGGCACAGATCTGACCAACTTTATTGATCCGGACGGGAAATATGTTTTCATTGAATTTGTAAAGATAGTTAAAAAACAGGGATCAGGTTATGTTTATTACAAATGGCAATCCTATGACAATAAAAATTTAATAATTCCGAAAATCTCCTATGTGAAAGGCTTTAAACCATGGGGATGGATAATCGGCACGGGAGTTTATATTGCGGATATAGAAACTGAAATTAATGCCATCACTCATCGGGTCATATATATTTTTTCAATAATTACTGTTTTTATAGTTATATTGCTGGCCTTTATAATTCACAGCAGTTATTCGGCTTATAACAAAGGAAGGGAAGCCGAAGAAGAACTCGACAAAACCCGGACACAACTGGCGCTCGCGGGTAAAATGTCTTCTCTGGGAAGATTATCCGCAATGGTAGCTCATGAAATCAATAACCCGCTTTCCGGAATTTTGTCCTACGCAAAAGTGTCCACCCGACACTTAGAAAACGGCCTTGTAAGTCAGCCGGACATAGATTCAGTTAAAGATAATCTTTCTATTATTGCTTCCGAAGCAAAACGATGCGGTGAAATAGTCAAGAATCTGCTCCTGTTCACAAAGCAAAGCCTGGGCGACGTAAAGGAAGTGCATTTGAATGAGATCATTAATCTGAGCATTAAAGTAATGGATCACTCTGTGAAGATGAAGGACCTGCGGCTAATAACGGAAACCGGAAGCGGGGACGATACCCTGACCTGCGATGCAGGCGCTATACAACAAATACTTGTTTCACTTATTGTAAATTCCATTGATGCCTCGTCCAGTGGAAAACGAATAATCGTACGAACAGATTACAGCAGCAGCGAGCAAGTTCAGGTAAAAATTATTGATTTCGGTGAAGGTATTGCTAAAGACGTTTTACCCAATATATTTGATCCATTCTTTACAACCAAAGAATCAAGCAAAAGTATCGGGCTGGGACTCTCGGCCGTGTATGGAATTGTTCAGAATCATTCAGGATCAATTCTTGTCAAATCCGAGCCCGGCAATGGAACGGAATTTACCATCACTATTCCGAGGGAGTATAAGCACACATCAATAAGCAGAAACCAAGGGGTCTCTTAATATGAAAAATCCAGATATCGGCATACTGATTGTTGATGATGAAGCGTCAGTTCGCGATTCACTTTATAAATGGTTTAAATTCGACGGCTATCGGATAAGTACAGCCGCTGACGCCTCCGCCGCTCTTCAGGAGCTTCAAAACAACACGTATGACATTGTACTGCTCGACATAAAAATGCCGGGAATGGACGGCCTTGAGCTGCAAAAGCGAATCAAACAAATCAATAAAAATATCATTACCATTATGATCACTGCATTCGCATCGGTAGATACGAGTATACAGGCATTAAAAGAAGGCGCTTTTGACTATATAGTCAAACCTATAGATCCCGATAACATGAGCCATCTGATAAGGAACGCTGTTGAACAGCGCAGACTCGCACACGAGAATATTCAGCTTCGTCAGCATATTGAGACAATATTTTTGGGGGACGAAATCATCGGGGAAAGTCCAATCATGAAAAAGATCATGGAAAACATGATCACGGTAGCCCAAACCGATTCCACTGTCATGATCAAAGGCGAAAGCGGAACCGGGAAAGAGCTTATTGCGCGCGCTATTCACAGCAGCAGCAACAGAAGGTATTTTCCCATTATAACCATAAACTGCGGCGCATATAGAGAAGGCATTATTGAGAGTGAATTGTTCGGCCACGAGAAGGAGGCCTTTGCCGGCGCGCTTTACAGCAGAAGAGGCAAGCTGGAAATGGCGGACAAGGGCACCATTTTTCTTGATGAGATCGGAAATATCGGGGAAAAAATGCAGAAAGATCTGCTGAGGCTTATAAATACAAAACAGTTTTCAAGACTTGGGAGCGAGAAACAAATCAATGTTGACTTTCGTATTATTTGTTCGACGGGCAAAGATCTGGAAAACGCTGTTCAGGAAGGCGCCTTCAGTGAAGACCTGTATTATCGTCTCAATGTTTTTAATATTTCACTCCCGCCGCTGAGGGAACGAAGAATAGACATCCCGTCAATCGCACGCTTCTTTATTAAAAAATATGCACAATCGCTGAATAAAAATGTAAGGGACATTTCCCAGGAAGCACTGCAAGTGCTGGTTGAATATGAATGGCCCGGCAATGTAAGGGAATTACGCAATGTAATAGAACGGGCTATGGTTATTACAAAAGGGGATCTGATTGAATTGAACGATTTATTTTTCTTTTTCCCTTCATCCTCAACAGCTTCCGAAGAAAAATCCCTCGAGGATGTGGAAAAGGTTCACATTGAAAAGATTCTTGGAGTTACCGGCGGCAATATAGCTCAGGCTGCATCAATATTGAAGATCAGCAGGCTTACCCTGTACAATAAAATAGAGAAGTATAATTTAAGAAAATAAATAACTGAAACACGTTCAATAATGCGAATTTATATAGTACCGGTAAAAATCAGAGATGGTTTGTGGATAGAAGACCTTGTCGCCGAAATAGCGAATACTTTCGGAATAACCGTAGAAACTGTAGTGCGCAATATAGATATTGAAAAGGCGTATGATCCTTTTCGCAGGCAGTATAACAGTTCCTGCATTCTGTTGGATATTTTAAATTGCCGTCCTCAAGGGATATATAAGGTTCTCGGCATAGTAAATGTTGACCTTTTTATACCGATTCTTACGTTTATTTTCGGAGAAGCTCAACTGGATGGGCCTGGCGCAATTGTCTCAACGCATCGCCTGCATAACAAATTTTATGGCTTGCCCGAGGACCCGGAGCTGCTGAACAGGCGCCTTATAAAAGAAGCGATACATGAACTGGGACATACGTTCGGCCTGCTGCATTGCTCATACCCGGGATGTGTCATGAACTCATCTACCTACATAGAAAATATTGACCAAAAATCAAAAGAATTCTGCACGCAATGCCAAACAGGTGTGAGAAGCTACATCAAATCTTCATTCTGACAATGAATCAAGAATCTGATAATATTGCTCGGAATTTAAAGCCAATGCAAAGTCTGAAATAATCTCACCTCCATCCTGCAGAGTTGTTCCAACAGCCTCTCTGCTGCTGTCCAGTAACGCACTGATAACGTTTGTTATTCCTTGTTCTTTTTTCTTATGCCATTCAAGCGCTTGCCTGCCGAAGAGCAACGTCCGCAGGTCAACTTCCAGATTCTTCGGTTTAACGGTAACCAGCCATCCCTCATCCCAAAAATCGCTGAAAAGCAGTTCCGGCGATGTAACAATATTGCTGTTGACCGAAAGGATAGATCCGGTCAGTGGAGAAATAAGCGGTACAATATGCCTTTGCTGTATTATATGGCCGAAACAAAGCCCATGTGAGATTAAATCTCCGATTTGCGGCAGCACAATTATTTTAATTTTCGAAATTAACCGCGCAAGTATCCCGTCAATGCCGATTTTTACACAATCCGAATTTTCAACCTTTGCCCAGCAATGGCACTGATGATAAAAAAAATCTTCGATGAAACGAATGTTCGGAAGGTTTACTCCGGAATCTGAATTTACAGATTGGCATGTACCATGCCCGCTAGACGCAGCGCTTGCTTCATTGCGTATAGCTTTATCGAACAAACATTTCTCACATTGATAATTAGAAGCACAAAGCCTATATGAAATCACACCGCTTGTCATCCATAAGCATTTTTTGTTATCTTCGCGTGCTCTCATTTTATCTCAGTGTAAAGCCAGGCAGATTCCTGCCTGGCTTTAATAATAATTAGGAGTTTATTTCTTCTCAGTTTTTTCTCCTTCAGAACAAACCTTTCCGGACTTCTTATCAATCTTCTCACCACCGTCAGCCATAGTTAATCCCAACTCGGGCTCGAATATAGCGCCCTCGGGAACCGTAACTGCTTTAGGATCTTTTAACGTAAGTGAGAGGACGGCGCCGATCAAAAGCAGGATAGCAGCAAGTATAAAAGCGGAGTTGAAGCTGCCTGTTGTGGTCTTTATCATTTGAGACATTCTGCTCATGACAAATCCGCCCACGCCCCAGGCAGTGAAAACAAATCCGTAGTTGATGCCGAAGGATTTAAGGCCGAAATAATCTTTTGTGATTGACGGGAACAGAGACAGATTTGATCCGTAATTAAATCCAATAAACGTTGCCAGCAGAACGATTAAAACCGGGCTGACATTTTCAGTACCTACCAGCGATATCGCCGCTAACATTAAAACAGCCTGAAAAATCATTAAAATTATAAGAGTTTCTTTTCGACCGAGCTTATCCGACGCAAGACCGGCAACAATACGGCCGGCTGCATTACCGATAGCCATAATCGCTACTGCAACAAATGCAGCCTCGCCTAAACTGCTTTTTGCCATCCCGGCAACGCTGCCTATAACCATTAAACCGCTGCCTGCGCCTATAAAGTATATTAACCACATCATCCAAAAAGCAGAGGTTTTCATCATTTCAGTAGGTGTGTAATTATTTTTGTAAGCATTAGATTTTAATTGTTGCGCCGGTGAAGCGGCTGGAACATACCCGGCGGGTGGATCCACCAGAAATAACGAAAGTCCGCACACAACCACAATAAATGAAATGCCGAATACCATCATTGATTGATTGATGCCGAAATTTTTCAGCAAAAATTCCCCAAGTGGAGCTATATAAACCGATGCAAGTCCGAACCCGGACACAACCAGACCTGCGATCAATCCGGTTTTTGCTGCCGGAAACCATTTGAGGGCCGGCGGTGTGGCAGAGGAATATCCGAATCCTAATCCCGCCCCCACGAGAACTCCGAAACCGATGACCCAGCTTACATAATCGGTTGTCTGTGATATCAACAACAAGCCGGCTCCCACCAATATGCCGCCGATAAATGCAGTTATTCTTGGACCCAATTTATCCTGGGATTTTCCGGCAATAATCATTGAAAATGCGAACACAAGACAGCATACCGAATAAGGATCATTAAGTTTGACTAGATCCCAGTTAAATGCGCCTTCGCCGCCAGCTTGAATGGATTTCTCTATTGCACTTTTAAAAATACTCCATGCATATAGAATTCCGAGAGCCAAATTAATCCCCATCCCTGCAAAAGTAACAACCCAGCCTTTGTTTTTAATTTCTGACATAATTCCTCCAATTCATGAACATTATGCTAGTGAATTTTCTTTTGTGTAAATATTTTAAACAATCATGATGCTATTTTTTTCAGTTATGACTATATATATTATAGCAGTGTATATTTTGTCAACATATTTTTAATGTAAAAAATATGATTTGTTAATTTTTATAACATCTAAATTTAAAAAATCGCAGATATAATAGATGAGCTTAAAGAATCGGATGAAAAGACTTCAGCCGAAGCTGAGCGTGGCTGATACAAAAGGTTCAGCTTGGAAACAGAAACCAGTGAATTGACAGCATAGGCGCAGAGAACGCAGAGAGTGACACAAAAAGCCGTTTTTCTCCTCGTTCTGTGCCTCTGCGGTCAATAAAGAGGCTCAAAAGAGCAGACAACCTGAAATACCCCCGGAAGAGAATTATCCTTTTCCCAAGGATAATGGAAATAGGGGACCTCAAAATATCAATTAACCTCATTGAAACAGAGTGAATATTTGGCATGAGTATTTACGTAGAAATAGCTTTTGCTATCTTATTTGAAAGGCGGCGATATTCATTTCAGGGTCTGTTTACAGGGTCCGATGCAAGGATTGCGGCCATGAGTAGTATCTTTTATCCTTCTCATGCAAGCGCCGTCATTTCTGCCCTTCCTGTCATCAGAAAAGGGTTGTGGAATAATAATCTGAAAAAACTGGAAAAAATATTTCAGCATCAAGTATTAAAACGGGGTATTCCAAAAAATCTGAAAATACAGATAAAGGAATACCCCGTTATAGAAAATTAATTGGTTATAATCCTACTGTCTTCCCTTAACCAGTTTATCGACTACATCAGGATCAGCCAGTGTAGATGTATCGCCAAGGGCGCCTATCTCTCCTTCTGCGATCTTTCTCAATATCCTTCTCATGATCTTGCCGCTTCTGGTCTTTGGAAGACCATCCGCAAAATGCAATTTATCAGGAGATGCAATTGGCCCTATTTCCTTCCTGATATGGGCCACCAGGGCCTTTTTCATATCGTCATCTGCGTTAAAACCATGTTTTAAGGTTACAAAGGCATATATACCCTGTCCCTTAAGGTCATGGGGGTATCCTACAACCGCTGCTTCCGCCACAGCTTCGTGGGCGACAAGGGCGCTTTCTATCTCGGCAGTTCCAAGACGATGACCGGAGACATTGATAACGTCATCCACGCGGCCCATAAGCCAGTAGAAACCGTCTTCATCCTTTCTGCACCCGTCGCCGGAGAAGTATGTCCCGGGGTGCTGCACAAAGTACTGTGTCTTGAAGCGCTCAGGATCGCCATAAACCGCCCTCATGAATCCGGGCCAGGGCTTCCTGAGGCAAAGGTGACCGCCCTCGTTAATATCCGCTTCGGTTTCATCCTGTCTCAGGATGACCGGATCAACGCCAAAGAACGGGAAGCCGGCAGAGCCCGGTTTCATCTTCATGGCGCCGGGGACTCCTGCAATGAGATGACCGCCCGTCTCTGTCTGCCACCATGTATCGGTAATCGGACATTTTTCCTTCCCGATCACCTGGTAGTACCACATCCACGCCTCGGGGTTGATAGGCTCGCCGACGCTGCCCAGCAGTCTCAGGCTGCTCAGGTCTCTCTTGTTCGGCCATTCATCGCCGTTTCTCATAATGGATCTGATGGCGGTCGGTGCCGTATAGAACACGTTAACGCCGTATTTTTCCACCACTTCCCAGAAACGGTCATTTGCCGGGTAGTTGGGGACGCCCTCAAAAATTAACGAGCTTGCGCCTACTGAAAGGGGCCCGTAAACTATATAGCTGTGCCCTGTAACCCAGCCGATATCAGCCGTACACCAGTAGACATCCGTATCCTTGATGTCAAATATATATTTCATGGTCATGGTCGTAAACAGGAGATATCCTGCTGTTGTGTGCAGTACGCCCTTTGGTTTCCCCGTGCTTCCGCTTGTATAAAGGATAAAGAGCGGATCTTCAGCGTCCATCCACTCAGGTTCGCATTTGACGGAGGCGTCTTTCATCAGGTCATGCCACCAGAAGTCCCTTCCCTCCTCCATCTTTGTTTCCTTGTTGATCCTGTTGACGATGACGCATTTTTTAACGGTCGGGCACTGCTTGAGGGCCTGATCCGCGTTATCCTTGCTTGACAGGACCTTGCCTGAACGGTATCCCCAGTTGCAGGTGATCAGTGTCTCAGCCTTGCAGTCCTGGATCCTGTCTCTTAACGCCTCTGCGCTGAAACCGCCGAAAACGATGCTGTGAATGGCGCCGATACGAGCGCACGCCAGCATTGCCACGGCCAGTTCCATGATCATCGGCAGGTATATCGCAACGCGGTCGCCCTTCTTTACACCCAGTTTTTTCAGGACATTGGCGAACTTGCAAACCTCGCGGTGGAGTTCCTGGTAGGTGTAGGTGACTGACTCCTCAAGGGGCTCGCCCTGGAAAATAAGGGCAGCCTTGTTCCTGCGCCATGTGGTGAGGTGACGGTCAAGACAGTTATAGGTGATATTCAGTTTGCCGCCGGCAAAATATCTGACAAATATGTCATCCTTGAAATTGTATTCTTCAACCGGGCCATCCCATTTCTTAAACCAGTCGATATGTTTTGAAGCCATATCGCCCCAGAAACCCTGGGGATCATCAATAGACCTTTTATATAGACTTTTATATTCGTCCATAGTCTTTAGGTATGCGTTTTGAGTGAATTCTCTCGGCGGATCAAAGACCCTTTTTTCCATATAGACCGATTCCATTTTTTTCTCTTCTGCCATTTTACTCCTCCTTATTTCTAATTTTATTTTTTCTATTGAACTATTACGGAGTACCGTTCCGTTATAATTGCCGGATAATATAGTTTCCTTGGTTTAATAGCATCTCGATCTGCCGGGATCATCAAGGAAACCGAGGGGTAATAATATATTAACGACTATTTTGAAAAATAGAAGATTTGTCTGATCACTGAAAACACAAACTGTATTTCTATATTTTCAACAGCAACTGCATATAACCGTATAATTTTCTTAAAGGACAAATTGTATCAATACCTATTGATTCCCGATGCCCGTCAGAGTTCGTAATGATTTTAACAGCGGTCAAAAGCAATAACCGGATAATTAAAACCCGCAAGTGTCAGGATGATTGGGCAAAAAGCCATTTGTGAATGGGTTCTTTAAAAGTTTAAATCCTGAGAAATTTACCCTATAGAATGGTCAATGTCAAATATTTAATTGATGGCCGCATATAAGTCAGAGATTTCTGGACGGGGCATTCAGCGGTCAGCCATCAGCGGTCTGCCAACTACTTGTTATTAAATGATTTCTGTGAACTAATACAGCTCATACTTTACTAAACGCCCATCCAGACCGCCGTTCGAGAGGGGTCTCTTCCAGGATGGCTTCAGCCCGACTGATTTTATGTAACTTCTTTCGCCGAAATAGATAAAGGCCGTCGATCCTCGGCACCTTCTTTTAAGAAAATCGCCCAGCCTGCCGTAGAACCGGTCCATATCCTGGTTCTTACCCTGCCTCATCCCATAGGGAGGATTGCATATGATCATCCTGCCTTGAATCCCCTCTATATCAAAGATATCCCGTTTTGTGACTTCAATAGCCTTCTCACTGTCGATAAGTGAGCAGTTATTAATGGAATACCGTACTGCTTCCTGAGAAATGTCACTCCCTGAGATCAAGCCCCTTTTAACCGGAATAAACCTCTTTTCCGCCTCATCCTTGACCTGTCCCCAGATCTCCCTGTCAAAATCAGGCATCCTTTCAAACCCGAATTTTTCACGCAAAATCCCTGCGGGCCTGTTGCCTGCAAATAAATATGCCTCGCAAAGCAGGGTCCCGGACCCGCAAAAGGGGTCCAGTAATGGCGTGGACATATCCCAGCCTGAATATTGTATTATCGCGGCCGCAAGGGTCTCAACCATGGGTGCAACCACGGCATCCTTTCTATATCCGCGCCTGTGAAGAGACCCGCCCGATGTGTCAAGGCTGATCGTGGCTTCATTGTTTTCAATATGGAGATTCAGCCATAAATCAGGCTTTTCAGCGTCTATTGAAGGACGTCCTCCGAAATTATCCCTGAAGTAATCGACAACCGCGTCCTTCAAACACAGGGCCGCATATTTTGAATGTTTTATGGAACTGTTGGCCACGGATGAAAAGACGGCAAATGTCATGGAAGGTGTTAGGAAGTCCTCCCACCTGACCTGTGATGCCGTTTTATAAAGATAACGTTCAGAATGACAGGCAAACCGGGCCAGGGGGGCAAGAAAACGGCTGGCAAGGCGCGAATAATAGTTTAAATTATAAAGTGTCTTCAAATCCGCCTTGAATGAAATTCCCCTGTAGACAGGCCTGGTGTCCTGCCCGCCAAGGTAGATTATCTCCTTCTCCGCTATATCCTTGATATCATCAGCGACCTGGGCAAAATAAATATTCGATTTCTGATAAAGGTACATGGGCGCCCGAATTATAGATTTATTCCTGTTGTTAGAGAGTTAATGTCCGTTTAAGTCCGGGTATATGTTATTAAGTGGCACAGGGCTCAGAGCGCAGGGCTCAAGGGATAAAACGTGAGCGGTAAGGCGTTAGGCGCAAATCGTAGAGTCAGTCTCTGTTTTGTCCCCTTACGACTTACGCCTAACGCCTCACTCCCTTCGCCCTGCGCCCTATGCCTTATTTTTTACTCATTCACCCTGCGCCTTGCGCCCTGCGCCCTGCGCCTTATTTTTTATTCCTATATTTAATATTCCATAATGACAAGAATTTTTATATAATTATTGCCATGGGCGTTTTGCAGAAAATATTCGACAGCATAAAAAACACCAGCATCAGATGGAAGATGCTTATCCCTTTTCTATTCTTTGCCCTCGTCGGAACTGCCGTTATCACGCTTTTTAATCTTAGATCCCAGCAGAATCTCATCCTGATGGAAGAAAAAAACCTGATGATAGGGCATTTCAGGGACATCCAGGACAGGATAAGCCAGAAGGCGGAACAGTCCCTGTCCATTGCAGTATCCATTGCCGAAAATCCAGAGATCGGCAGGCTGCTCTCCATCGGGGACAGCCGGTCATTACGTCTGATGGTGAATCCGGCCTTTACAAAATTAAAGCAGGAGTTCGGCGTCTCACAGCTGAATTTTTATATCTCCCCTGAAAATTCGTTTTTGAACCTTCACAACCCTCAGCTTTCCGGAAATCTTTCACACAAGAAGGCTGCGTCCGATGCCATTTCCAGAGGCTCAGCCTCAGCATGCCTTGAAAAGGATGATGCAGGCCTGTGCATTACCGGCACAACACCTGTGTATTTTAATAACAGCATAGCAGGCAGCCTGGAGATATGCATCTCTATCGATAAGCTGTTTATTGAAGGTTATTATGCTGCGGGGAGGATCAACACAGCCCTGTATGACCTTAAAGGCCCCGGCGATTACCGGCTGATATCCTATTCAGGATATAGGCCCGCAGGATTGTTCGATGAGATTTATCCTGACGGAAAGATCGATGACTATCCTAAAACAATCATCGGTCCGGATCGCTTTCCAGGCAGATCTATAGTCACGGGCCCCCTTAAAGACTGTGCAGGGAATACAGTCGCCCTGATAGAGCTGGACATGGACCGCTCCGAGATGCTTGACAGGTCCGTTCAAACCGTAAAGATACTGATAACCATTGCCGTCCTCGGCATAGCCGTCTCTTTCCTTATTGCATATCTTATAGTCTCCTTTCTCACAAGGCCTATCAGGGAGCTTGCCAGGGAGGCACAGGATATTGCCGGAGGCAGAAGGGAAATCCGGCTTGAGCCCAGGCCCCGGGATGAAATCGGTTCCCTTACAGACGCCCTTAATTCCATGCTTGATTCGCTGAAAATCAAACAGCTGAAGATCGAAGAATATGCAAGGACTCTGGAAAGCAGCGTTGAGAAAAGGACCGCGGAACTTCTGGCATCAGAGGAGAAGTACAGGACCCTTGTGGAAAACGCCCCTCTTATTGTCTACAGGGTGGCCAGGGACGGCACAACGGAATTTGTCAATTCCTACCTGACTGAGAATACCGGCTACACTATTGAAGAGGCAATGGGTGACAGGCGGTTCTGGAGAGACAAGATGGCAGGGATCGATCAGAAGGCCTTTGATACAATAAACAAAAGCTGTTTTCTTGAAAAAAAGCAATGCCGCATCGAAAGCAGGGTTATGGCCAAGGACGGAAGGATGCTGACCTTTATCACCCATGCCATCCCCGCTAAAGACGCAAGGGGTCACATTAAATGGATAGACGGCATCATGCTTGATATCACTGAGTTAAAGAGGCTGCAGGAAAAGGCCATACAGACTGAAGGCATCAGGACAATAGGAGAAATCTCCGCAAGGATGGCCCATGAAATAAGAAACCCTTTAAGCGCTGCAGGAGGATTCGCCCACAGGCTAAGGGATTCCCTGAGAAATGATGAAAGCAGCAGAAAAATGGCTGAGATAATAGTTGAAGAGATCGCGAAGCTCGAAAACTTTGTAAAGATATTATTGTCTTCCATTGAGCCCTTTGAGCTTTCCTTTTCAGAGGTCGACGTAAACGGCATCCTTCGGTACTGGTTAAAAGACCTTGAGGCGCTGCTAAGTGCAAGGAACATCAGGTTTGTAAATGACTTTGAAACGGACATGCCGAAAATCATGGCGGACCGTGACAGACTGAGGCAATCACTTGGCAACATACTTAAACACGCAGCTGTATCGACCCCGGATGGTGAAAATATCTTTATCTCCACATTCTGGCTTGATGACCAGATACTTGTAACGATTGCACACAGGGTGGACAGGATCACGGCGAGCGATATGGATAAATTCTTCTTCCCCCATGTCGAACATAACATGGACAAAAGCCTTCTGGATCTGCCCTTATCAAAGATTATAATCCAGAGACATGGAGGAAAGATAGAGCTTAGCAGGGAAGAGGGGAACGTCCTTATCATGAAGATAAAATTTCCGCTGTTAAAATAGATCAATGCCTACGGTGCAGGGTTAAACGCCTGGAAACAAACCCGCTCATCACCCCTTTCCAAAACCGCAGACTGGGTATCGGCAATCTCCGCATCCCGAACAGTATCCGCCGTGGCCAAGGGCTACGACATCATCGCGGGTGATCTTTTCTCCCGCCACAATCCTTGGCACAATAAGATCAAATATGCTTGCGCGATGGTACATGACGCAGCCCGGCAGGCCTACGAGGGTCACTTCACCTATATGGGCCAGCATGAACATTGCACCCGGAAAAACCGGGGCGCCGTACAGGACTACCCTGCCCCCTGACGCCCTTATGCTTGCCGGTGTCTGATCGTCGGGGTCAACCGACATCCCCCCGGTAAGGGCAATAAGTTCCGCGCCTTCCTTTATCAGGCCGGTTATGGCATCAACTGTCATGTCGATCTCATCGGATACAAAGACCTGTTTTATGACCGGACATCCTAGCTCTCCGAATTTTTCCCTCAGCACAGGGCCGAATTTGTCTGTAATACGGCCGCTATAAACCTCGCTGCCTGTAGTAATAACGCCCACCTTCATGGATCGGAAAGGCAGCACTGTAATCACAGGGGAATTGTCTCTGCATATATCCTCTATCTTCTCGATCTTTTCCTTTGCCGATGCCAGAGGGATTATCCTGGCGCCGGCAACCTGTGTCCCTTCAGCTACCTGCTGATCGCTGTGAAGGGTAGCCAGCGCTATCTCTTCAATCATGTTTATCTGATGCAGCGCCCTGACATTGATCTTTAAAAGTCCATGGACGTCGGCGAGAAGATTCACACGGCCCTCTGAAGGGCTCGTAAGCCTGATACCGGCCCCTGCCGCAGCGCTTCCGATACGTTCCGCCGCTTCGTTCTCATGAACAAAGCCATCTTTCAAGTCAATGGCATATATATGTCTTTTCCCCATATCCAGAAGCCTGGGGATATCCTCAGATTTCAGGACATGCCCTTTTTTGAATGCAGGCCCTTTAAACTTGCCCGGTATGATCTGTGTAATGTCGTGCCCCAGGACCATGCCGACGGCATCTTCAACAGGGACGCTTTTGTACATCGTTTCTTCCATATTGTCTCCCGATATATTTACGCCGGAGGGCGCAAGATTATTTGATATTTCAGATTTCAAATTTCAGATAGAGATCAGGACTGCCGCTTGGATTTTTTATCACTTGAATCCCTGTACTCTGAAACAGCCGTAATAACAGCCTGAAAAGGCAGAAGCACACAGGAATGCCTGCTTTTATGAAGGCGCACAGGAAAGAACATGCTATATCCTTCAGGAAAGGATTCCGGATCATCATCCGACGCCTTCAATGCGCCTTCCAGCCTTGAGCAAATGCCTTTCACTTCATCAATTCCCAGACCGCTCACACGTTCGGCAAGGATAGAGCCTGATGCCTTGCATAACAGGCATCCCCTGACCTGACAAGCCATTGATTTTATCACATCACCGGCCAGTTCCAGCTCCACGGAGATCCTGTCGCCGCAGAGCGGATTTGATGCGGTTGCCTTGCAGTTGGCATTTTTAAGCCCTGCGACATGGTCTGTCTTTTTTGACCATTCAATAATCTGACTTTGGTATATCTCTTCTTTCATAGGTCATCTCAATATCTTCAGACACTCTTCCATCCCATTCAGAAACGCATCCACATCCTTGTCATTGTTATACATGGCAAGGCTTGCCCTCGTTGTGCCGTCAAGCTTTAAAAGATCATGCAGCGGCTGGGCGCAGTGAAAACCTCCCCTGAGGGCAACGCCGTGACGGTCATTTAACACCTGGCAGATATCATGGGGGTGAATGCCTTCAACGGAAAAGGAAACCAGGGGCAGCCGCTCTTTTCCCGGTTCAGGGCCAAGGATCTTAATACTGCCCTTCAAGCCCGCAAGCCCTTCCATGATCCTGAGCGTCAGCCTTTTAATATGTCTGTGCATCCCTGCCAGGTCCTGCCCGCTTAACCACTCCAGCGCCGCGGCCATGCCTATGGCCTGTGTTACCGCAGGTGTGCCTGCCTCAAAACGATGGGGAGGGTCAAGATATGTGCTTTTTTCAAGCCCCACATGCTGTATCATCTCCCCGCCGCCCAGCGCAGGGGGGATCTTCTTAAGTATATCCTTCCTTCCCCACAGGACGCCTGTGCCAGTCGGCCCATAGGCCTTATGCCCGGAAAAGAGATAAAAATCAGCCTCGAGTCCCGGGAGGTCAAGGGGCCCGCCCGGAGCGGTCTGAGCGCCGTCCAGCATCAGAAAAGCGCCCTTTGCGTGGGCGATCCTTGCAAGGGCCCTTGCATCCGTGACGGCGCCCGTCACATTCGAGCCATGGGTCACCGCCACTATTTTTGTCTTTGACTTGATCAGGTCTTCAGCCCGTTCAAGATTTATCCTGCCGTCGGGGGTCATAGGCAGATACCGGACCCGGATCCCCTGCCGCTGCTGTATGACCTGCCATGGTATAATATTGCTATGATGTTCAATGTGAGAGAGAAGGACTTCGTCATTGCGCTCAAACATGAGACCCAGGCTGTGGGCGAGAATATTTATGCCCGCTGTCGTCCCTCCCGTGAATATGACCTCATCAGGGTCTTTTACACCCAGATAGCCGGCAACCCTTGCGCGCGCTCCTTCAAATGCCTCTGTTGCCGCCTCTGCCAGCCTGTGGACCCCCCTCTTAACATTTGAACGGCGCATGGTATCGTGCTCAACCATCGCCTTTATAACACGGTCAGGGATCTGGGCCATGGCCGCATTATCCAGATAATGCAGCGCACTTTCCTTTCCGCAGGTTCTGAATATGCTGAATTCATCTGCCGCTGAATCCGAATCAAATGTCATCCGATTTCTTCCCCCTATCCTTTCCTGTGCCTTTCGATTATCTCGGCCAGTATGGCAACGGCAATCTCCGCGTGGGTCTTTGCCCCGATATCAAGACCCACAGGGCCATGGATGCGGGCCAGGGCCTCTTCACTGAACCCCTCCATCCTCAGACGCTCCAGCCTGTGTGCATGTGTCTTCCTGCTGCCCAGTGCTCCTATATAGAAAGCCTTTGACCTCAGGGCCTCTTTCAGGGCAACGTCATCTATCTTGGGGTCATGCGTGAGCGATACAATCGCAGTACGTTGATGCAGGTTCATACCCGCAAGGACCTCATCCGGCCACTCCACAATGAGCTCCATGTCAGGGAAACGCTCCTTTGTGGCAAATGCACTTCTGGGGTCTATGATCATTACGCTGCAATTAGAAAGGGCTGCCATCTGTGCCAGCACGCGCGCGATATCCACGGCGCCAATGATAATGAGCCTGGTGCTTGGATAAACCCCGTGTATATAATATCTCTTATCCCCGATTTCATAAGCGGCGCAGGCGCTCTTTTTTATCGTTTCAAACACAGCGCCCTTCAATTCCGGTGAAACCTTTTCCTCCCATTCAGGATCGCCAAGATCAAGGCTGAACGCTCCGCCGGTTCCAAGCTCCGTGATTATGCACGCGGGGACCTGCGCCTTTTTTAACTCGATCAACCTTTCAAACATTCCCCGGACGGCATCAAGGCTCTGGATGTATATGTCTATCCTCCCGCCGCATATCAGACCGACATCCCATGCCTGCTCATTGCTTACGCCAAAGGAGAGCAGGCGGGATTTTCCGCTTTGAATCACCTCAAAGGCCTCGGTGATTACCGCCGGTTCAACGCATCCGCCCGAGACGGAACCCTCAAACACACCATTGCTGTCAACAATGATCTGGCTCCCTGTCTGCCGGGACGCGGCGCCCCAGGTGGAGACTACCGTTGCGATTGCCACCTTCCGCCCCTCATCAGCCCATTGGATGGCAAGTTCCAGGATATCTTTATTTTGATCGATTGATTGCATATGATTGATTTTTTGCTTTCATCAAGAAAACATGGAGGAACGAAGACACGATAAATTTCCATTTTAATAAACGTTTTCTTTCGTGCTTTCCCAATTTCGCCTGCCCTGTGAAATGTGAAACCTATTTCACCGGGGTGCTTTCGTGATAAATATTTTTAGTTTTATGACCATTACTGTCCAAAACAATTTTAAACCATTATATGAAGTCTTCAAGGAAAAAGATTAATATCTCGTCATGCCCGCGAAGGCGGGCATCCAGTGGTTTTTTCTCAACTGCAAACTCTGGATTCCCGCTTTCGCGGGAATGACAGTTCCAGGTTCTCTATTCATATATATAGCGAATAGAGCATTTTTATTTGCTCTCATGAGAAATTGCATCATTGTTTTGGACAAGATTGTTTTATGACCTGTTTTTTACCAGGAATTTAAGCGCTTCAAAATCCCTTTCATCGTCAATATCCATAAAAAATGTCGGATCTTCCACCTCAACTGTCAGGACATCTTCCGGATTTTTTCCAATTATCTCCCTGGCCCCCGTATCACCGGTAATCCCCATGATGCCGTCATAAAACCTCTTGGTAAAGCATGCCGGCAGGCCTCTTTTGCCTTTACAGACAGGAACGCAGATGTCCTTATCAGATGATCTGAATGATCCGAGCACAAGGTTAATCACATCGTGGCTTAAGAGAGGCTGGTCGCCCATCATGACCATTATGGATGGAAACTCATCCCTGACCTCCATAAGCCCGCACTTGAGTGAAGTGGACATCCCCTCATGATAGCGCGGATTCACGGCAGTGGAAATCCTGCTGTTCATGAGCCTGTCGCCAAGCGAGGCGCTGACCGCATCCGCCTCATGGCCGAGCACCGCCACTATCCTTTCCAGGCCGGATTTAACGGCAGCATCAATAACCATGGCCAGGATTGTTGAATCGCCGATTTCAAGCAGCTGCTTCAGCCTCCCGAACCTTGTCGACATCCCTGCCGCCAGTATAATCCCCGCTGTGGGTCTCTTGTCCATCCAATCCTTTCCTGTTCGCTGATAGCTGATAGCATCAATCTGAATCCTTTCTTTTCAGATTGATCATGACAATCCGTTATATTTGCTAAAATATATCGGGTCAAGAATATTTTTCAAAACCTGATCAAAAAGAATCAGAAACTTCCGGGCATCCTTCTTAAATAAAAAGATGATTACAGTGAAAGTATCAGTGTCAGAGCTACACATTTGACAGAATGATGCCTTTTGTCAAAGGTGTAGCTCTGACACTGTTGCCAAGGTACTGGTCTTCGTTTCGTATGGGCAACGACGATGATTTGTATTTTTTCATGATGTATGCGGCAAATAAGACTGAAAGGGAATCTCTGGAAGATATTCCGGTGAATGCCTTTTTGATAAAGAGGCCACATCTCAGGGTTTTCTATAACCTTTTCAACTGAATGGATCAATTCTGAGACAAAAACCCTGGACGCTACAAGACTCCGCTCAGCATACTAATCTCTGGCGGCCTCAACTTCTTTCAAGGCTTCAGGATGAAATTCAACTATCCAATTATCCATTGGCGCTCTTTACTAATTTCATTTTCACATCTTCCCAGGGGATCGTATCGACTTTGCCGGCATCTAATTCTGAAACCCTCCGCGCAACTTCAAGTCGCCATATAGATTCCAGATCGGAATCAGGTTCCTCTTCAAGGCTTGAGATCAACAATCCGGCTAAAGCAGCTCGATCCTTTTCACTTAGGCCAAGAACACGTTTAAATAAGTCAGCGTTTGAGTTAGCCATAATTAATCTACCTCCTAATAGTTTATGTAGTCAGACATTGCGGCATTCGGAAGAGACAGACTTAATCCTGGATAACTCATCTGTCATCCTGTTCTCGGTATGCCATAGATCATAGTTCTGCTGCATGCGCAACCAGAGCCCCGGCCCATTGACATGAAGGCTATATCGTTTGGGCATTCCATGGAGTCGATGGAAATTGTAGCATAGCATGAGACACAGTCAAGGACATTATGATATGTGGTTTTTGATAAAATTTATTGGATTGAATCTGAAAAAGCCCGCTTGATTTCCGATTGAGAAAGGCTGATGTGATAGGTCTGATACGGAAATCATAAATGAGGTGAAACATAAAAAACCGGCAAGAGTTGAGGCAACCCTGCCGGTTTATTATGAACTTTAATTACAGATGCATTCTATTTAAAGGACATCTGCTTTTCAGGCAGTGATAGTTTATCCCCCTCTTCCCTTATCTTAAATCTCTCCCTTATCCGCTCAAGAGACACAATGGTGCCGACCCTGGAGGACGGCGTCAGGAATGATTTCAGCTTCAATTCAAGCATCCGGGGTTTAAGTTCGCTTCCTATGGCTATCACCCCTTCAAGAATGATCTTCTGCAGGAGCAGCTCATTGTCCGTTCTTTCCCTTATATGCGCTGCAAATGGTATGAACAGGAAGTATGCAAGGATGGCCCCGTAAACGGTGGCCGTCAGCGCCGTTGCAATGGCCTGAAGAACACTGGCGTCGTCATAACCGGTCGAAAACAATCCGAGAAGGCCCACAATGCTGCCTATAAGCCCGAAGGGAGGGCAGACCTCGGCTATAGTCCTGAGGACCCTTTCGGACTCCTGCCTCCTCAGTTTAAAAAAATACATCTCCGTGGTCAGTATCTCCCGGATCTGCTCCTTGGGAAGGCCGTCCACCAGCAGTCCCAGCGCGCGTTTCAAAAAATTGATTGATGTCTCTTCCTGGTCATCCTGGAGGGATAGAATTCCGTTCACCTTGCTTTTGACTGAAAGATCAACCAGGGTTTCTACTATCTCCTCCGGTGTCCTGACCTTTGTCCTGTATAATGAGCGAAGCACCCTGTACACGATAACCAGACGCTCCCACCTGAAGCTGATGAAGGCGGCGCCGAAGACGCCGCCCATAACGATCATTATCGAAACCAGGTTAAAGTAGAGGCCTATGCTCCCGTTGATTACAAAGCCCGCAACAAGGACCAGGATGCTTGCCGTGATGCCTATGATGGTGTTTCTTTCCACTTTTAAACTCCTTTACCGGACCTCTTGACTGACCCCGTAGGGTCTTTCCTTTGTGATAATAATCTCAACCCGCCTGTTGGCCGCCCTGTTCATGTCATCGGTATTCGGCTTGACCGGCTGATAAAATGCATGACCTGTGACGTAGAAATTTTCTTCGGGTATATTCATGTCCTTCATAAGGAAACGCGCGACCTGGCATGCGCGGGCTGTTGAAAGCTCCCAGTTTGAAGGAAACTCCTCCGTGTTTATCGGGAGATCATCCGTATGTCCCACCACATTAACCATGTATTCGGTCTGCCGGAGGACCTCCGCGACCTCCATCAGGGAGGCCTTGGCATCCTCCTTGATATTCGCCTTTCCCAGGTCAAAAAGCAGGTCGCTCCTCAGGATTATCCTCACCGCCTTGTCAGGGACGAGTTCCACTGAAGATGTCGAACTCAGGGTCTGCCTGCTCAGATCATAGATTTCCTGGATGCTCTGTTCGCCCCGGGATTGCGCATCGCCTGCATCCTGCGGGATATTCTGCGTTCTCTCAATATACTCTGTTTTTACCACCTCTTGAGTGACAACTTTTGTTAATGGGGGTTTGAACAGGTAGAGCGCCGCAAAAATGACAAACATGGTCATCATGACATCGGCCCAGGCCACGGACCAGTGCACCGCCCTCGGCATCTCATTGGCGAACAGGATCTCATCACCGATAGGCCCATCAAAGGGCACTGACATGAATCCGGTCATACCGGACTGCTCCGGGACAGCATGCTTCATTCCCACGTAATAAGAGGCATTTTTTTGACTCTTATTTTGGGTTTGAGATGCAATGACTCCGGAATCTTTCTTATCAGGAGTATCTGTATTATTAGGATCCATATCGTTTTAATGTTATTTTTGTGTGATTATTTTTAAAATTTATGCGTCTTTTGTTTTAGGTTCATCTTTCCATAAAATAACAAGCGAAAATCATGCCAACCGCCGATATCACATATCTTATCGGTAATATTGGATAAATTGATAAAAAAATATTTTCAACTACTTACAGGGGAATTTTTTTCCTGGATATTACCTTTGTCAGGGAAAGATATTCTCTGGAAAAGAGAGGCGGGACAAGAAACAACATCCTGAAAACATTGCTGATATGGTTTAGCAGTGTCCATCCGAAAACACCTGTTTTCGGATTCAAGCTGTCAGCAATTAACTTTCAGCTTTCAGCAAAACCGTTAAAAATCAATTCATTAGCTGACTGCTTTTATGAAACTTCAATTGTTTTACTGGAATATAGCGCCATAGGCGCGATATGTTAATAGTATAAAAATGTGATTCAATTTTAGCTCCAGAGGAGCGGCATATAAAAAATGTTAATGCATATAGGATGTAAATTTTTAACATGCCGCTCCTCTGGAGCTATGAATATATCGCACCTATAGCGCTATTAATATGTCACTGCTCTGCAGCTCATTCGAGGTTGAATGGTCAATGTTCATCTTTACAGGATTTTCGTTCAAGTTTCTTCCTCGATCAAACTGGCCGTGACAGCAGCAAGCGGCTTGGCTGATCGCTGACTGCTGAAAGCTCCATCCATAAAAGCCCTATTTATGGATGGATACTACCTGAGATAGATCGGGTTGGTAAATATCCAGGGACGCCAGCCGAAAAGGAAGAGCCTGCGAAAAACCTCCACCCTGTAAACGCCTTTTCCTCTCACGGCAAAGACCGCCTCGGTCCCGCGGACGCGTTTTACGAGTTTTCCATCCTTGATGAGTCTTATCTCTCCCTTTGCAGGCGACTCCACTATGAGATTGCCGGGATAGAATGCGCCTTCCTCTCCCATATTCAGGTCAGAGCCGTCCTCTGAGATGTAATTGAACCTGAATCCCCTGGAAGGATATATATCGTCATTCGCGATGAACAGCCTCCCTTCCCTCATGGCATCAAATATGTCTTCCTTTGCAGCTAAAAAATCCTTAAATATCTTTTTCTTAAGAAAGATATGGATGTTTATGGCCCTGAAAAGCGATTCATAGGGAAGCGGTTTGAGTTTATAACGCCACCATTTGAACTCGGCGCCGTGAGCATCAGAGCCGCCGACGGCAACAACCCTCCTGTGCCTGCAGAGCTCATCATAGAATGACATCGTCTCAACGCTTGGGCCCAGGAGCATCTGGCTCCGGAATTTTATCAGGAACAGGGCATGAAAGATGGATTTAACCCTTTCCTTCCATCTTGAAGAAAAATTCCATATGCATATCCCTGTAAACCCTTGTACCGACAGATCATTCCATGTATAGGCCTTTGATTTTTCATGAAGCGGCATCCCCTTTTCAAAAGGGTGTGCAAGAAATCCGATGGCCCCCTGCCTGTTGACCTCATCGATGATCTCCTGAGGACTCAGGCCGTCGGAATTAATCATCAACCTGAGGTTAAATGCAAGATAATGATTATGTCTCCTTCCTATCTCGAGCCCTACCAGCAGCGGCATCCTGCCGAAAAAGCCCTCCTCCTCAAGATTAAGGGTTTTTGCCATGTAATCGTGGTCATTCAGACATATAAAATCAAGACCTGCGGAAAGAGCCTTCCCGGCAATCTCATCATAGGCCGCGGTTCCGTCCGAAAGGATGGAATGGATGTGTATATTCCCGATGGTTTCGTAATTAAACATGATCAATTCCTGTGAGCATAATAATTAAAATCTTTCGTATTCCTCAAGCGCCTTCATGCCCATTTTTATGGACCTGTGAACGGTGAACCAGATTAGTAGAAATATGGATAAAAATGCAAGAATAATCCATAGCCCCTGGAGAGCTGTAACCTTTACCCCTCTCATATTGGCCGTGAACAGGATGCGGACGGGTCCTGCCTCAAGAAGGATTATCGCGGCCATGAACAGTATGCTGGATATCATATACACGAGGCCTCCGAAACCGGTTGAGACCTGCGAGATGTTTTCATATTTAAACCTGGGATATACGGCCCCGAACCCTATGCCCATGGCAATAAGGCCGAATACGGCGAAAAACATCGTCACGGATGAAAGTATCATCATGAACAGGGAGACATGCAGAAAATAATTTGTAAGGATTATCAGCATCTCTCCCAGGATGAGCATGGGAATGACCGCGAGGATATATTTCCCCCATATTAATCTGCCCATGGTAAGGGGCGATGATTTCAGGATCCAGAATGCCCCTCCCTCTACGCTTATGGAGGGATAGACAAAACGCACAGACACCGCAGACAATACAAAACCTGCCAGGCCCATGTTGAGGAAGGCAAGGACATTCTGGAGAAACTCCAGCCTTATGGGGCTTTTTTCAAGAGGGAGCACGCTGAAATTATACACATAAACCACAACAAGCGCCCCTAAAAGAAGCAGCTGAGACCATTGTGTGTTGTCCCTGAAAAAGATCCTGATGTCCTTTTCGACAATAGATGCAAGGTCGCCTCCAAGCGGCTTCCTGGCCAGTTTTATAAACGCATCCAGTATGAAGCTGCCGGCCCTCCGGCCCTTTGCCTCCTGTGACTTGGAGAACCCCTTTAGATATATCCGGCCGGCCGCCCACAGGTTTATGACGGCCATCGCGGCAGCGGTGCTCCACAGCAGCGCAGTTTCAAAAAGGCGGCTGCCGTTGCCGGTTTCGCTCAGCTTTCCCCATAATATCTCCGTTGCCCAATGCGTGGGGATATAGGCCGAGTCAGTGCTTTTCAGGGCGCTCATGTACTGCATTGCCGTAAAAAAGGCATCGGGATCAACAAGCCTCTCGGGCCTTAAAAACCTCAGCAGTATATAAACCGCGATGACGATGAACATCGTCAGCAGCATAAGTATGTCTCTTGTCCTGTGTGCGGGAAATAAATTAACCATTATCATTGTGATCAGGATGCCGATTGCCGAGGCGATGAATGCCAACGCCAGGCCTGTCTGGGCAAGGGCTATGTAAAAGCCCGGCCCGGGCCTGTAAACCCAGGCATAGGCGATCATTACGGGAAGGCCGAAGACTGCCGCCATCCAGGAGCTGTCTATGATGGTAAACACACACCTGCTTAAGAATACCTCCTCCAGCCGCGAGGGCGAAGAGTGACACAGCTCAAGGTCAGCGGACAGGTAAAGGTTTGAAAGGGCCGTCAGGATATTGCTGAAGACAAGAAGTGCAAAAAAAGTCAAAAGGACCATGGAAAGAAGGTGATGCGCAAGGAGGTCTCCTATAACCTCCACTGACTGAAAGTAAACAAGCATCCTGGCGGAAAGCACGAAAAGGACCGCCCAGAATGCAAGTGCCGTGGCACCTATGATAACAGCCTTCTTTCTGATATCCGAAGCCGCACTCAGGACTGAGTTTTTCAGACCCAGTGCCCTGGGACTAAGAAGAAGAAAGAGGTTTTTCATGTCTTATCCCTTTCCCCTCCGTCAGCTTCAGAAAGGCATTTTCCAGATTGCCGTCCACACCGGCGTCTTCCCTTAATTCATCAACCGTCCCCTGGGCAATGACTCTGCCTTCCTGTATGATGGCAATCTCATGGCATACCTCCTGCGCCGTTTCAAGGGAATGGGTTGACATGAATATGGTCCTGCCTTTTTCCGCCTGCCCCCTGAAGATATCCTTCACCAGCCTTGCCCCCCTGGGATCAAGGCCTACCATTGGCTCATCAACAATAAGGACCTTTGGGTCATGGACAAGGGCGCCGCACATGACCAGCCTCTGCTTCATTCCGTGGGAATAGCTTTCAATGAGCTCATTCCTCCAGTTGAAAAGATCAAAGATCTCCAGGAGCTCGATAAGCCTGTTGTTTGTTGAGCCGGAATCATCAAGCCCGTAAAGACCGGATAAAAACCGGAGAAACTCCATGCCCGTAAGCTTCTCATAGAGAAAGGGGCGGTCCGGTATGAAACCGCTGCAGCCCTTGACCCTCGATGGCTCTTTTTCCAGGTCCATCCCGTTGATAAATATCCTGCCCTGCGTGGGTCTGAGGATGCCGGCCATCATTTTTATTGTTGTTGTCTTGCCGGCGCCGTTCGGGCCCAGGAAGCCGAAAATTACCCCTTCCCTGACGGATATATTCAGATTGTCAACCGCCCTGAGACCCTTGTACAGTTTTGTCAGATTCTCAAGCCTAATGATGTCCAAATTCAAGCACCTCAATCTTAAGCCTGCCTATAAGGCCCATTATCTCCACCTGCTTATCAAGGTTCCCATAGACAAGGCATATGTGGCTGACATCCACGGGCATCTGGTTCAACGTGGCGTCCATGGAGATCCATCTGCCCAGGTATGCCTCTGTCCAGGCATGATAGTAAAACCTTCCGCGGTTATAGACAAGCCCTACTGCAAGTCTGGCAGGTATCCCTGACGCCCTCAGCAGGGCCGTCAGGAGCGTGGCATGCTCATTACAGTCGCCGACCCTGGTTTCAAGCACATCAAGGGCGCTGGGCACGCTCGCAACAGGCCTCTTGTCGATATTATCATATACCCATTTCAATAATTTCCTGGCCTTTAAAACAGGCGCCTTTTCATCTCCTGACACGGATTCAGCCTTCTCAATGATCTCATCGGCATCGCTCTCTATATTGAACTCAGGCATTAGATAGGACTCAAGGTCATGATCCCCGGCATTGCCGGATTCAACGGTCCGCAAAGTTGGAGTTTTTTCAAGCCTTATCACCATGACGCCGTTATCAAGGCTCTGCCTCTCTGTTTTGGCAGGTATTGTGTTAGGCGCTGTTCCATCGTCCAGGAGCAGTCTCAGCTTCAGATAGGAAAGGCTCTCCAGATCAGGAGGCAGTGACCTGTCGACGGGCACTGCGGCCATTTCATAGTAATCCTCGGTCCCTTCGATGCCCAGAGATGCATTTGCCGCACTGGACCTTATCATGACAAGGTCCATAATACCTTTTTCCTTGAGAACCGTGCCGCTCTCATCAACCCATAGCGTCATTGTGCTGCCCAGGACTTCCGCCTCGACCCTGAAGGCATTATATTCGATCCTGTTGATCTTCAATGATTCCCTTGCAGCAACCTTGAATGTCCCCTCCTTCTGGATCATGGTGGAGGGATCGAAAAAAGGTGCGCTGAAACTGTCTCCAACCTGAATCTTTCTGCTCCTGAAAAAATGCTCCATGCCGGCGCTGATCACCGGTGGCTCGGAGAGCATGATTTCCCGGACATTCTGATCTCCTCCGGAACCGGTCTTAACAAGCATCCTGTCTCCTTTAACCTCTCCTGAGATATTATATGTGACTATCCCTGAATTCATTTTGAAGACAAAATCCTTTATGATGAACCTGTCATCGGTATTGGTCTGCGTGATTGTATAAATGCCCTTGTCAAGGCCCATGAGATTAAGCCTGAGAAAGACCTCGTCCTGTATGAAGTAACCGCCCTTGAACGGCGTTATAAAACTTATGGAATATCCGACCTTTCGGTCCTTGAGAAAAATCTCCTTCCATTCCTTCTGACTGGAGTCGATGCCGCCGCTTTCACTAGTGTATGCCTCCCCGGATGCAGTGCTTCTAAATTCCTCCCTCTTGACAAGCAGGCCCATCATCACGAGCCAGAATGCCACAATAATGATCCCTGAGAGATGGAATATATGTCTCTTATTTATTGATTTCATTTCAGAAAAATGCTCCGGGAAGGCAAATAAAATAGGCGTACCATAACAGTCATGGCTATGATGTCATATCAAAAACAGCATTGGTGAAAAACGCTTATTAAAGCGGGTATCCGATCTTTTCCAGCAGCCTGCGCGCATTTGACAATGCAACGGTGTATGAATTTGAAGGCAGCCCTGCCCCTTCAAGGACCTTGCGGGCAAACCCCTCGGTCATTATATCCTCCGGTGAATGCATGTCGGAATTGAGTATAAGGCCTGCGCCCGATTTCGCTGAGGCCTTGGCAACATGACCGTTTGTCAGGCTGTGGCCCGACCTGCCGGAGATCTCCAGCAGAATCCCTCTTTCCGCGGCGAGTTCCGCATCCTCATCAGAGATAAGCCCCGGATGCGCCAGTATATCGGCGCCGGCCTCAATGCCTGCCCTGTTGGTGCCCGGAGCTACAGGCTCAACAATGCTCTCGCCGTGCACGACAACCAGCGACGCGCCAAGGTCCCTTGCCTTGAAGACAAGAGGCTCGATCAGTTCGGGCGGAACATGGGTCAGTTCAATGCCCGGGATGACCTTGACGGTCTGCGAATTGTTAAGAAAAGATGCAACCTTGACTATCCTGGGGATTACAAAGTCCAGGTTGGAGGAGTCCGCATGGTCCGTGATTGCCACCGCCGAGTATCTCAGGCTCTCGAATCTTCTGACAAGTTCGGAGGGTATCAATACGCCGTCGCTGAAAAAAGAATGGGTATGAAGATCTATCATCATAATGTTTCCTCACATCTTGTATTTTCCGAAATCTTCGGGATCAAGTTTCTCAAGGATCTCCTGCCATTTGCGTCCCTGTTCCGATTTATCCTCCGGTTCGGCCTTAAGGTCTATCTGCTTTGATTTTTCAATGACCTCCTCGGCCACAAATACAGGGGCGCCGACCCTGAGCGAAAGCGCAAGTGCGTCGCTGGGCCTGGCGTCTATCGTCATGTCCTTTCCGTTGTGGGACATGTAGATTAAGGCGTAATAGGTGTTGTTTTTCAGATCGCAGACCTCAATTTTTACGACCTTGACATCAACCATCTCAAGAATATTTTTAAGAAGATCATGGGTCATGGGCCTTGAAAACTCGATTCCCTCAAGCTCACTGGCAATTGCGGTTGCTTCGAGCAGGCCTATCCAGATGGGCAGGGTTTTTTCGCCGTCGATCTCCTTGAGAATAACAATGGGGCTGTTCGTGAGCGGATCAACTGTCAATCCTGATATGATCATTGCCCTCAACATTTTAACCTCCCTGGCTTTAATGCAATGTTTATGTGATACATTTTAACTATGCATGCCTTTTTGTCAACAGAACTTTCTTTTCATCAATCGTATGATCACATAATGCAGTCAATTCATCTTTGAAAAATAACTACTTCAGTTTTGTCTTAAACGGCAGGACATTGCCTTTGATGCCCGCGCCGGCATCTTTAACTGGGATTTTCCCTGTTTCTTTGTGTTCTGCCGCAGCCGGCATCCTCTTTACCTCCTGCATCATGACCGGATTTCCGTCCATTGTGAAGGTTGCGCCGTTTATATATTCCCCCTTCAAAATCCAGGTAATAACCTGCTGTGGTATTGAAAGCAATAAGAGGGTGATCCTGTACCAGCCTTTTTTAACGTCAGGTTCTATTGCCTCAATGCGCGCATAGATAGTCGGTTTGTCCTTAATATAAATAAGAACAATGTCTCCCTCACGGCTCATTATAAAGCACCTCTCAAATCCATTTTCCGGGTTCCAAAGGATTGCATCTTGTCGCTCGATTTTGTTAGAAATATTTAAAGGTCAAATCGTTTGATATGCATCAACAATAAAAATAATTTTATACTATTTTGCTATTAATTTGAAGACAATTGCAAGTAATAACTGGAATTGATGATTTTTTGATATGGCCGGGGCTTTTTATTTATTTGTGCATCTCATCCATGCTTCGGCGGCATATTGCATCAGCCGCCTTTATTATCTCTGTTTTGATAATATCCATTTTATCATCATCGAGACTCTTCTTGAATCCGACAATGTATATTGCGGCAAGCGGTTGTTCTTCAAGATTAAGCGGGGCTGCCACAGCTCTTACACCTGACATGTATTCCTCAAAATCCATTGCATACCCGTTCTCCCTGACTTTTTCAATCTCCTTCATAAACAGAACAGGGTCTGTAATGGAATTATCGGTATGTCTTGGAAGTCCCTTCCTGTTTATAATCTCCTTGACCGTATCCTGATTCATGCATGCCATAATAGCCTTTCCCGGTGCTGCGGCAAAAAGTGACAGCGTCGTTCCGACCGGAGAGGTAATCTTCATATCATGGCTGCATTCGACAACATCCAATACAAGAATTCTTTCCTTGTCTGCATTGATGATACCCAGAAAGACGGTTTCTTGAACACTCGTCATGAGATTTTCCAATATTGGTCTGGCAACTTCCCTTAGATTAATCTGGGAATAGGCCTTTTTGCCCAGTTCAAAAAGTGTAATTCCCAGTTCGTATTTTCTGGTGGAGGCATCTTTCCGCACTGCTCCCACTTCTTCAAGCATAGCAATTATGCCGTGTACGGTGCTTTTTGCGATATCAAGCGCCTTTGCAATCTCATTAAGCCTTATGCCTCCCCTGGAAGAGGAAATGACTTTCAGGATGTCAAAGGCCTTCTTTACCGATGGGGCAAGATATTTATTATTCATGGTTCACCATATTGAACGTTTTTTACTAAAACTATATTACTTGGAATTAAATTGTCAACACTTTTCAGTTATGTCAAACATGATATATGTATTTGATAATATTATTTTTTCTTGACAATCAGATATCATATGATAGAATTTTTTGAAATTTTTTGTTGTTCATGATCATGAATTTATCCGGGCTGATTGGATCTTAAAACTTACAGGTTCTGTTGAATAGTGATCCACCAAGATAACCGGAAAGCACCTGTTCCTGCACCGATTTATTTTTGTTATTGAATAAAATCTTTATCTTGAATGATGTTGACAAGGAGAAAGCAGAATGGATCTTAGTTCCTTTATAGAGGGTGCACTGCTGAGAGTTGTCTTCATAATCTTTGGCGCAGCTGTTCTTGTAAGGATAATCTTTTTCATAAGTTCAATTATTAAAAGCCGAAAAGATAAAACCGGAGGCATATTTTATTTTCCTTCAATATTTGCCCGCTTTTTTGCCCCTTTTCATCGGGCATTTCTGAAGAGGCCGGTTTATGCCTCTCTTCGATATATCTTTCACATATGTTTATTCGTTGTGCCGCTATGGCTTGCCGGACATATTTCCATGTGGGAGGATTCAAGGCTGGAATGGTCATGGACTCCAATCCCTGATAACTGGGCTGACTGGATGACGCTTATGGTGCTTGCCCTTGTGGTATTTTTTATCATCAGACACTTTGCGACAAGGGATCTCAGGTCAAGGTCTTCGTTGAAAGACTATGTCATTATCTTTCTTGCTGCGTTTCCATTTTTGACCGGCTATGCATTAACACACGGCACGTTCGATTCGATCCCGTTCATAGCTGACAATATCTGGACAATACATATTTTCAGCGGCGAGATGATGCTGGTTGCCGCGGCATTCCTGCTTTGCAGGACGCGGATGGACGAACTGAAATGCACAGGCTGCGCCTCATGTGTATTAAGCTGCCCCACGGGAACCCTGGAATCCAGGGATGATGGCAAGCAGCGAATATTCGCTTACTCCCATTATCAATGCATATCCTGCGGATCATGCGTGAATACGTGCCCTGAAAACGCCGCCGAGCTGAGGCATGAGATAAATATAAGAAAATTTTTTAATATATTTGCAAAAGAAGATATCAGACAGGTAGAGCTTGAATCATGTAAGAGCTGCGGCAGGCTTTTTGTTCCGGAGCCGCTTATGGAAAAGATCCACAGGACCTTTTCCGATGATTACCTCAACCTCTGCCCTGACTGCAGAAAGGTTGATATAGGGGATCATATATTAAGATTTTCGCCAAGACACCATAAAACAAAACAGAGTATAAAAGTAGGCGCTGCTTAATTAATTGTTTTTTATAGAAAAGAAAGGAGTATAGCTATGGCTATCGAGACAGAAGGCAAATCACTTGCTGAAACCCTCAGGGATACAAGGACATACGGTAAATTCAGATGCCATAATCCGACATGCATGGAAAGGCTTGAGCCTAAAAAAGGCGACAAGACCATTAAATGTCCGACATGCGGCATGGAATTCCGCGTAGCATGGGTAAAGGATGGTTTTCCCAGGTGCCGGGGACCGGTATGGGATGTTAACAAAAAAATTGCTGAAGAGGCCTTTGCAAGAAAGATGAAAGAAAAAGAACAAAAGGCCAAGGAGGGGAAATAATATGCCTTTAAAAAGGAAAATTGCCTATATTGATCTTACAACCGGCAACATCGAGACAAAACCCATCCCCATGGAAATTCGTAAAAAATTTCTTGGCGGCAGGGGTCTTGATGCCTATCTACTTTACAATAACACTAAACAGGGATGCGACCCTTATGGTCCGGATAATGCCCTGATGGTTAGCGGCGGAATACTCACTGCGACATGCGCCTCCGCGACTGCAAGGACCCATGTCATGGCCAAGTCCCCGCTCACCGGACTTCTGGGCAGCTGCAATATGGGCGGATTCTTCGCACCTGAGATGGCCTGGGCCGGCTTTCATCACCTTGTAATTAAGGGAAAGGCCAAACACCCGGTATTCCTCTATATCCATAATGACGAAATCGAGATTCGGGATGCCCGTGATGTATGGGGCTTAAGCGTAACAGAGGCCCAATGGGCCCTCCGCGATAAGCTTGGCGATCAGGAGGTCAAGAGCATGGTCTGCGGCCCTGCCGGCGAGAACCTTGTTGCCTGGGCCAACGTCATGACAGGCATTAAAAACTCCGGCGGACGAACCGGGATGGGCGCCGTTATGGGCTCTAAAAACCTGAAGGCCGTTTCCTGCAGGGGCACAATGGACATCAAGATAGCCCACCCCGAGGAGGCCCTTGAATTCAACAAACGCTTTATTGAACAGATTACAAGCGCCAAGGTAAATCAGACCCAGGGAACCCTTGGCACCCCCTTCATCTGGGGCGCAACAAATTCCTGGGGCGGAATACGCTGCAGAAACTTTCAATACAATCAATGTGAATATGCGGATGACATCGAGCCTGAACGAATAGATGAAATCTGCGAAGAGACCATGGGGCCATATCACATGACAGGATGCTTCGGATGCCAGGTGCATTGCAGGGCGCAATATAAGATCCCTTCAGGTCCATACGCAGGCAAATACGAAGAAGGACCTGAATATACATCCCAGGGCGCCTTCGGAGGTGAGACCGATACTCCGCGTGCATTAACGGTACTTGTGGGCAACCACCTTGTTGACCAGTACGGCATGGACAACCTTGATACAGGAAGCATCATCTCCTGGGCCATGGAACTCTATGAAAAGGGAATTATCACAAAAAAAGAGACGGACGGACTTGATCTCAGCTGGGGTAATGACGAGGCGGTCATAGAGATGATCCACCGAATCGCTTTTAGAAAGGGCTGGCTTGGCGACACGCTGGCAAATGGCGGCATCCAGGCATCCAAGATAATAGGCAAGGACTCGTTCAAGTACTTGATACAGGTAAAGGGCATGTCCAACCTACATTCCGATGAGAGGGCTACACCGGCTCTTGCTTTGAACATAGCGACATCTTCAAGGGGATCCGACCATCTTCGAAGCAGACCGGCCATCGACCTATATCATCTTCCCCAGGATGTCATGAGAAGGATATACAGCAATCCTGTCCCCTATGACGGACCCTTAAGTTCCGAACACACGGATTATATCGGCAAGCCATGGCAGGTCTTCTGGCAGGAGAACTGTTATATGGCAGTTGACTGTCTGGGTATTTGCAAGTATCACACCACATTCCTGGGCGCTACGTTGCCCAACTTTGAGGACTGGCCGAAGGTGCTTTATTATAATACGGGCATAGAAATGACACCCAGGGATATATGGGATGTTGCGGAGAGGTGCAATAATATTGAACGGCTCTTCAACATAAGGGAAGGCCTCACCGCGGATGACCCTGAGAAGGGCGATGTACTCAATCCCAGGTATCATGAGGAGCCCACGAGGCGCGGAGCCCCTGATGTCATAGGCAGGGTCATTGAGAAGGACAAGTTCCTCGAGATGCGCGCCGAGCTTTATAAGCATAAAAGCTGGGATGATAAAGGAATCCCGACACCTGAGTTATTGAAGAGACTCGGCATTGATAATGAGCCGTCACATATTCTGTAAATAGATATTATTAAAGAGGAGAAAAACAATGGCAAAAGCCTTATATATAGATTACCAGAAATGCACAGGATGCAGGCTTTGCGAACTGGTGTGTGCGGTCAAGCATGACGGCATTTCCAATCCTACCCGAAGCCGCATAAAAGTCATGAAATGGGAGCAGGAAGGTCTTTATGTGCCCATGTCCTGCCAGCAATGCCAGGATGCACCCTGCCTTAATGTCTGCCCTGTAAAGGCCATTTCCCGCGATGAAGAACTGGAAAGGGTTATGGTGGATTACGATGTCTGCATCGGCTGCCGATCCTGTGTGGCCGTGTGCCCCTTCGGTGCGATGAATTTTAACGTTATAGACAGAAAGGTCATCAAGTGTGACCTCTGTGACGGCGAGCCTCAGTGTGTAAGGTTCTGCGACAGAAAGGCAGTTGATTTTGTGTCCCCTGACGAGGTCAGCATCGGTAAAAAGAGGACAGCGGCGGAACGCCTTTCCAAGGCAGGCAAAGAGGCCTCTATGCTTATGGCGGAACTGTAAAACCCGCTGAAAAGGTCACTCTCATTATCGAGAAGCCAGGAATTTAGGGAGGCCGCCGGTTTTCCGGAGGCCTCCTTTTTTAAATTGAAAAACTGAAGGAGGCAATTTTAATGTCCCCTGTGTTTAGGTTTATCTAGGATAATTGATGGCGTATGATAAGGATATGATAATATCATTTTAATGACAGCCCATATATCAATTGACACATAAGGCAAAATTCTCTATACTCCAGTCAAAAATATCATAAGAAACGGCAATGGAAATCAACAGAATCGAGCTTCTTTCCGTCGGCATTGATGTCGGCAGTTCAACCAGTCATCTTGTATTTTCTAAACTGATATTAGTCAGAGATGAAAAATCTCCAACTTTAAAATTTCAGATCAAAGAAAGAAAGGTAGTCTATGAGGGGAGGATCATCTATACGCCCCTGCTGGATAATAACACCATTGATATTGATAAGCTGACAGCGTTTTTCAAGGAAGAATGCGAGCTTGCAGGGATTGATACTGCGGATATACAGACCGGCGCGGTTATCGTAACAGGAGAGACGGCAAAAAAACAAAATGCCCCCCAGATTGCAGAGGCCCTTTCCAAGGACGCCGGCAAATTCGTCGCCGCTACCGCCGGGCCCAATTTTGAAAGCCTCCTTGCCGCGATGGGTTCAGGGGCGACCGCGAGGTCGAAAGATCTCAATAAAACGATAATATCCTGCGATATCGGCGGAGGGACGTCCAACATTGCCATATCAAAGAATGGGGAGGTCCTTTCAACAAGCTGCGTATCAGTTGGAGGAAGGCTGATTGCGGTTGACCCTGAAGGCAGGATATCCAGGCTGAATGAACCTGCCGTCAAGGTCATTAGGCATATGGGCCTTGATTACAGTATGGGCGACCTTATCCCCAGAGACGATCTGGGGAAGATAGTTGGAAAGCTGGCAGAGGTCTTGATTGAGGTAATGACAGGTCCGGCACACTCACCTATGGCAAAAGAGCTGATGATGACTGACAACCTGATCTTTCCCGGTGTTATTGATGAATACATTTTTTCAGGAGGCGTTGCCGAGTTTATATACGGCGGGCTCGGGGAGTTCAATGACATAGGGGAGCTGCTTGCAGCCAAGATTATTGCCCTTGCGCCGCAATTAAAGGCGCCTGTTGTGGAGCCTGTCAACAAAATCAGGGCAACGGTTATAGGCGCAGGAGCCTATTCTCTGTCCATCTCAGGGTCATCCGGATTCATGGACGAGAGGCTTTCCTTCCCAATGAGAAACATCCCTGTCCTCAGGGTAGATGTGGAGCAGTCACAGCTTAATTTTGATTATATTGTCTCCCAGATAAATCTTGCCTTTCAGAGATTTGATTTTGTAGAAGGGCAGGAGGTAGTAGCCCTTTATTTCAGGGACCCGGTAAAGGTTAATTATGCGGACCTTGAGCTGTTTGCCAGATCCGTTGAAAGCGCCCTTATCAATTCCATAAAAAACAAGATACCTGTCATCCTCATATTTGAAAAGGACGTTGCATGCAGCGTCGGCAATGTTATGCGCCGTGAAACCAGCCTTAAAAACAATCTCCTGTCTCTGGACGAACTGTCCCTGAATGACGGGGATTGGATAGATATCAGCGAACCGCTGGTGGGCCGCCAGGTATTCCCTGTAACGGTCAAGTCGCTTGTATTCCCTAACAATTAAACTGGCTCCCACAAGACAACACTGCCGACATTACGCCAGGAGAACTGATGAAGAAAATGCAGCATAACCTTTCAAAAGCCGAACATCCCCAAAAAGAGAGCAGAATACTCCGTATGTGTCGCCACCCCCTGTTCGCGCCTGGGCTCGTTATCCTGCTTGGCCTCTGCCTTCGCCTCCCTAACTTCACAGCCAGCCTCTGGTATGATGAAGTGTGGTACACCCATGCAGGCTTGCAGGGCAGTCATTTTATGAAGGTTCTTTTTCATGATGTGCACCCTCCCCTCTATCCGCTTTTAATGCGGGGTTGGATCTGCCTGTTCGATGATGGCGAGATCTCCATGCGTATGCCCTCGCTCATCTTCGGTCTCGCCTCCATCTGGCTCACATACGCACTGGCGAAGAATTGGTTCGGACGGATGACAGCCGTCCTCGCCGCCCTGCTGATGGCCTTATCGCCGTTCCACATCTGGTATTCTCAGGAGGCCAAGAACAACATGCTCCTCCTGCTTCTGACCCTTCTCGCGCTATGGGGTCTGCAGCAGGCATGGAAAACGGACAAGCGCTCCTGCTGGTGCCTGTTCATACTTGCGTCCATTTTCTCTCTCTGGACAAACCATTTTGCCCTCTGGGCCATCACCGCAACCCTTGTCTGGCTATGGCTGCAGTTACTGGCAGTCGAGAATCGGTTACGTTTCGGCCGGATCATCGGAAGCACCGCGATCATTCTGCTTTCATATCTGCCGGCGCTGCTGCTGATGCTGCTCCAGAAGGAATCTCTGGTGCGTGGCTATCTGCGTTCTTTCACACCGCTGGAAATCTATAATCTCTTTCTAATTTACCTGAGCCACGGCAATACTCTGCGCACGGTATTTCCGTGGTCCATTTTAAAGTCGATTCAAAATCAGCCGGGCTGGTTTTTCTTTTTGGAAATCTTTTTTCTGGTCCTTTTGACGCAGGGCGCCTGGTCTATCGGGCGGTCATACCGGGCACGCATTAAGGAAGGGAAAAAGGTATCCGGTACAGATGCTGCGGGAAGTGAAGTGCTTCTGTTTTACCTCACGGCGCCTCCCGTCCTGTTGCTCGCTGCATCTTTATTCCGCCCGCATATCTACGTAGAGCGGAGCATGATCTTCCTCCTGCCCCCGTATCTGATACTGCTCGCACGCGGCGCCCTCTCATTCAGATCCATCAAATTGCAGGCCATGAACGCCGGTTTACTCCTGGTGCTCTCCGTTATTTCCCTGTATAACCTGTGGGGTCCGAAGGATGAAGCATGGACTGTTTGGATGCCCAAGCCTGACTGGCGGGCCATCGCGTCCTTTTTCGATGCAGAAATCTCTGCAGGCCATGAGAGGTTTATCATCTTTCATGTGACCCCGGAAACATCCCTCGACTATTACTATGAAAGGATTTTGAAATCTGGAAACGCGGAGTCATCCCCCGGCCGACCCGCTAGGCTACCCACCAGATACATGAAGAAATTCATAAGGGATGAATTCGATGAATATCTCTCTGCAACGGACCTGCAAAATGTATATTTGATTCATAATCACCAGTGGTCAGGCGGGTTCGCCGGGGTCATGAGCGCAGTGATGGCAGATCCGAGGCTCCGCATGGTCGATCGGAAGCGCTTTTCCGGCATCACCGTGTACAAATTCGCCGTTTTTTAACAGAGCAATGGAAATGTCTTATCTGGATTGTTCGCCCGGAATGCGCTATCCGCAGCTACAACGGTTTCTATTTATAGCCATCACCGGCAGTTCTGATCCACACAACACCCTGATGGAGATGTTACAATGGAAAAAGTGAAATCCCTTTCTTTTTTCTTCCCTGCTTATAATGAAGAAGCCACCGTCGAATCAATGATCAGAGAGGCATGCAGGATACTCCCTGGCCTTGCCTCGGAATGGGAAATCATTCCCGTGAACGATGGGAGCTGCGACGGTACGGGTGTTATCATAGATCGATTGGCGATGATTGATTCCCGCATCCGTCCGGTGCATCATAAAATGAATAAAGGCTATGGTGGCGCCCTTATCTCCGGTTTCAGCGCCGCCAGGTATGACTGGGTATTTTTCACTGACGGGGACCGCCAGTTCGATCTGCAGGAACTATCGCTGCTTCTTGAGAAGAAAGACGAAACGGATCTTGTCCTGGGATATCGCAGGCATCGGTCTGATCCCGTTCATCGAAGAATCAACGCCTACCTGTGGGGATTGCTGGTCAGTCTCCTTTTCCGGGTAAAGGTGCGTGACGTGAACTGCGCATTCAAACTTATCAGGCGAGATGTTCTCAAGGGAATAGATCTAACCGCGAGCGGGGCAGCCATTTCGACGGAATTGATCATTAAGGTTCATCGCGCAGGTTTCCGGTTCCTGGAGGTGGGAGTCTCCCATTATCCGCGGCTCTCAGGCCTGCCTACAGGGGCAAAGCTTCCCGTCATTCTGCGCGCCTTCCAGGAACTCTTCCGGATTTACGGGGAACAGGATAAATAAGATAAATGAGGCACAGTGCCTGTTCACAGCCTGATTGGTTGCACAGATGATGTATATTCAAATCATCCGCTGGAAAGCATATACACAAGGCTGATCTTGTCCCCGTCCTTGGCAGGCCTGGCCAGTTCGTTCGGATAGGCGCTTGCCCCGTTAAGGTATACCTCAATCAGTGAGTTCAGCTTTCCGTTCTTAAAAATTTCCTTGTCCAGCGGCGGATATTTCTTTACGAGCTCCTTAAGACACTCTCCCACCGTATTTCCTGTCACCTCAATTATTTCTTTACCGTCGGTATATCGACGATGCGTTTTATGAAGGCTTATTTCAATGCTCACGAACTAATCCTCTTATAATGATATTTGAATATATTTATTTTACTACTCCGCAGTGATCGCATTCGGGGTTCCTCTTCAGCCTGAACTCCCTGAATGTCATGCCCATGCCGTCATAGATCAGCAGCCTGTCGGCCAGAAGATCTCCCATCCCCACAAAGTATTTGATGACCTCAGTAACCTGGATTGAGGCTATAATCGATGGCGTTGCGCCCAGAACCGGTGACTTTTCAGCGGGCGGGGTGCCGTGGTACATGCACCTCAGACAGGCAGTCTTTCCGGGTATAATGGTCATTGCCCTGCCTTCAAGGCCCCTAACAGCGCCATGAAAGAACGGTATGTTTTTTTCTACAGCCGCTTTGTTCAGGATATACCTGGTGGGAAAATTATCCATGGCATCCACAATAGCGTCAAAACCATCCGTCATTGAGGCAACGCTTGCCTCGTCAATAGTCTCCCTTACAACCTCGATCTTTACATAAGGGTTTATCCTGGACAGTTTTTCCTCGGCGGATTCCACCTTCACCCTGCCTATATCCCTGTGCCAATGGAGTATCTGCCTGTTCAGGTTGCTGGGGTCCACAACGTCATGATCCGCTATCCTGATATGCCCTATGCCTGCGACCGCAAGGTATATGGCTATGGGAGATCCAAGGCCTCCGGCCCCGGCAATAAAAACTTTCGCCTTCTTGAGCCTCTCCTGCCCTTCCCTTCCGATCTCGGGGATCATTATTTGTCTGTCATACCTGTTTAATTCTTCTTGAGAAAGCATGTTTTCTGGTGAATAATCTCCCTGATTTTTAATTTGCAGTTTATTTGAAAAAATAGAAAAAGGCAATTAGGATTTAACACAAGCATTCAGCGGTCAGCTTTCAGCAGTCAGCTTAAAAAAACCTTAATCCAATCACTAAATTCTGCAGGGTTCGTTTTTGATCGGACCGAAGCATGAAGAGGGTTTCTCACATGAAAAAAAATCAACGCATGGCAATCGTCTCCAGCTACTTTGAAGGAGAGTCCTACGGACTCCTCGGCCCTCAGATGGCCGCCACGATCATTGAACAGAATACCGATTACGAATGCATCGTCATAACCGTTACGAACGCTGACGACAAATCCCTGTTTAAAAAACACCTTTCTGATTATTTCGGAAGACAAACGCCCGTGATCGGCTTTTCCTCCCTGAGCGGCCGCGAGGACCTTTTCTCCTTTGCGAAGGAGCTTAAGGACGAAGGGGCAATTACGATACTGGCTGGACCGCAGGCATATCCTGATTACATAGGTGAGATCCGGTGGAATGAGCACCCTCACCGTTTCAAGGGGGTCTCAGATTGTTTCAGCTTCTCCCTGAGAGGGCCGGCGGAACAGGCCATCCCGTTGCTGAAAAATATTTCAAACAAAGAAATATGGGCTTCCAGCCCCGGTGTTACCCTGATTGTTCAGGAGGACCATGTAATAACCAATAATACTAAGGCCTGGGATGAAGCCTGCTTGCGTTCCGTTAACTGGAATAACCTGCACAGAATCGGCAAAGACGGACTCAGCCCTATAAAGATCACCACAGGCCAGGTCCTTCAGCAGATAGGTTGCCCCTATGCGGCAGGCGACAGATGGATCGATGTTGATTATCCTTCAGGCATTGAAAACAAAGAAAAGGAAAAGATCAGGATCCTGGCAAAGGGCTGCAGCTTCTGCGATGTGTCTACAGACAAAGGTTTTTACGGCGAACTGGACATGGATACAGTATTAAGTCAGATATCATGTCTCCCGGAACATGAGAACGGCAGGAAGATCCCATTTGAGCTGATTAATGAAAATCCCCTTTTCAGCCTGCCCCGGCTCTTAAGGGAAGCCCGGAAAAACAATATCAGCCTCTCACAGATCAACCTCATATTAAGGGCTGATTACTTCCTTAAGGGAGAGGCAAGAATAAGGGAATCGTTGCTGATAGCCCAGGAAGCCGGGATAAATATAGTTATTTCTTCCATGGGATTTGAGGCCTTTGACGACACCCTCCTGCTTAACTTCAACAAGGGCATTGATGTGGAGACCAACATGAAGGCGATCAGGCTGATGCGTGACCTGAAAAATGAGTTCGGTGATGCCTGGGGCTACTCAAGGGCAGAAGGTGCTATCCACGGATTTATTCACCCCACGCCATGGGATACAAACGACACTGATTCCAATACACAGAGAAACATCGCCATCTATGGCCTGGAAAGGGACATCCTTCCTCCACATAGCACACCCCTGATTATACATCATGCCTGCGCCCTTGCGGACTGGATCAGGGAGGTGGAAGACAGAGAAGGGATCAGATATAAAAGGTATGGCTCGGTCATCGGATGGTGGGCTACCTGAAAAAAGGATTCCTCAACCTCTCCTGCCCTATTGTAGAGGCAGGGCCATGGCCCGGATACACGCGCAGGTCATCTCCCAGTGGAAATATCTTTTCCTTCACTCCCGCTATAAGCCTTCTGTGATCTCCGCCAGGGAAGTCCGTGCGCCCCACGGAACCGGCAAAGAGCGTATCTCCTGTAAAGACAGCCCCCGGCGCATGGAAACAAACGCCGCCCGGAGAGTGGCCCGGCGTGTGGATGACCTTTATCCTGTAGGTCCCGACCTCAATCTCCTGTCCGTCAACCAGGGTTCCGTCCGGCGGAAAATCCAGACCGCGTGAATCCAGCCTGTGTATCCATACGGGCGCCTTTATGATCCCCTTTAATTCCTTTGCAGCCCCTGTATGATCAGGATGCCCATGGGTTATGACGATATATTTTATATTCAGCCCTGAGCGGGATACTTCCTTCACGATCCGCAACGCCTCATCTCCGGGATCAATTACAACACCCGACCTAGTCTTGTTGCAGCCCAGTATATAACAGTTTGCCTGGTATGGGCCGACCGGCATCATCTTGAGCATGACAAATCATCTCCCCTTGTTGAATTTCGATAACCCGTAATATTTTATACCTGTTTATTTATTTGCACTCCAATCTAACAATTTTTATTGGTGCTTCAAGTCCGGCTGTTTAAATATCTTGACCTGAATGCTGAAATAGGTTTATTGTTTTCAGGCCTTTCATGTAACTACAATGGTTTTATCAGGTTTGACCTTATACAGATTTTGCCCGCGGCCTCAGGCTGCGGTTATTCCGGCATATTCAAAATAAAATTCAGGGATTGCGGACTAATTTTTTCTGTTAACTCTTTGTTTAAAAAGGAGGTCATTCATGGGGAAGAAAGCAAGGCGTAATATTTTTTTCATCTTAATCGCATTTCTTATTGCATCATCTCTTATACTCATCAGCATGAGCTGCTCCAAGAAGGAGGAGACAGCAACCAAAACAGCAAATGTTGAAAAAAAAACAGACCCTAACAATTTCTTAACACTATACCCCGGCGTTTATTCCGAAAAGGAAAAGGCCCTTGCTGAAAAGTATATCGCAGACAACAAGGCCCTTGAGGAACGCGGACCTGTCATAGAGGCAATCAAAGACGGCGCCATATCCAAGGAGAACACTCCCGGTTTCGCTACTTCCATTAAGGTGAGTGAGACAATGGTCCGGTACTTCAACGGGATGCGCGATCCGGAAAATCCGGTCTACAATGACGCAGGTTATGCCAAAAAGCTGGGCTACCAGGACATCCTTGCCTATCCTTCCTTTGCAGCGCATGACGACTCATTTATGGTGCCCTATCCCACCACGGCAAGAGACACCCTCCTTGTAGCGGATCTCATACACAGCAATACATTCTATAAACCGGTTTATCCCGGCGACACGCTGTATCTGGTCAATAATAAACGGACGGTGACGGATCTGACGCCTGAGGAAGGCTCTATCTACAGGAGCGTTGCCCTTGCGACCGATGGAAGCGTCTACAACCAGAAGGGTGAAAAGGTTATGGATGTCAGATACACTGTCGAGGAAAACATTAAGGTATATAAAGAGGGTCTTGCGCCTGAAAATCCGGGCTTTGCGGATTTCTGGGAGGAGTGGAAGGCCGGGACACCTCCAGGCGAAACGGCCTCCGAACCCGCTGCAGAAGAGGGCCGGGGAGATCAATCCATATACTATTACACGGACGAGGACTGGACGACAATCAGGGACATCTGGTCAAAGGAAAAACGACAGGGCTCGACGCCCCTCTACTGGGAGGACGTAAAGATCGGCGACCAGCCCACCTGGACAATGGAAGGCCCTCTGGATTCAGGCATTTCCGTTGCCGTGCCCTGGGGCATGGGGCTGGGCGGAAACCGCAGCCTGAAAAAGGAGATCATGGATCCCGAGACATTCAAGACACTGGTCAGGGATGAGAAGGACGGGATCTACCGTCCTGCAGACCTTACAAGCTACATCCCGAACGTCCCGGATGAGGCAAGGACAGGACAGGCCTTCGGCGACATGGGCGCGGTAGACGCGCAGCTGGGCGGCGACGGCACTGCCGAGAAAAAGACCACCATCGCATACGGAGGCGCGGGCATGATGAACTTCGCACGCCGCGATCTCGCCATACGGCATATAAACGACTGGATTGGCGATCAAGGCTGGCTCTATAACATGCGCTGGGGCGGTCTCTTCTCCAAGAATATGATTGCCACTGCCTACGGCAAGCCCCATCCTGCCGCAAACCCGGCTGCGGAGACATTCCTTGATAAGGTGCCTGAGGGAATAATCAAGACCTCCTCTTCCGGTGTCAGGGCCGCCTCTTTTATAATTGTAAAGTCCTATGTCTACAATAAATATGTCAAAAACAATGAGTTCTACGTTGACCTAATCTGGTGGATTGAGGGATTCCCAAGCGGCAGCCTGTGGGGAAACGGCGGCGCTACGGTCAGGCTGCCGTCTAAACAGGCAAAGTAACCCGTTGTATTGATATTGCATCAGGCCGCTCATTGCGATAGCGATGAGCGGCCATTATTTTTCTACGACCGTATACTGCCCATATTTTTCAAATCTTTCTGAGTGCAGACCTTTTACGGGATATCGAGTATGATATTGTTAAGATACTGGCAGAGGTTACAGGTTCAGGCGCTTTACCATATGGTTAGTCTAATTATATCCAATTATTAGATAGATACGGCCAAATTGCCTTGAGATAAACTTAATAAATGTCGGCACTTGACTCTAAGTGCCGACATTTTGTTCTTGACATTATGTTCATTTATAGGAAAATGTCGGCACCAATAACATGTATGCCGACATTTTCATTAAAATAATATGAACCGAACCTCTCAAATAAAAGATAAACTCCATAACACCGGCCTCGGCGCCTTTTTTCGCACAAACCAACTCGAAACGCTTGGGATAGGTTACTATCGCCTCAACAGTCTCATCTCCGATGGAACCATCGAACGATTCAGCCGCGGCCTCTACCGACTCTCCGAGGCCGAGCCGACAGAACGCCATACCCTTGCTGCTGCATGCGCCAAAGCACCCAATTCCATTGTGTGCCTGCTCTCTGCACTCCAAGTGCATGGCATCGGAACCAGACTTCCAAAGGAAGTATGGCTGGCTATACCTCACAAAGCAAGGCCACCTAAGATCCATGGCATTAAGATCAGGCTTATACGGTTTTCCGGGGCCGCCTGGAGTTACGGCATTAAAAATAACGAATTTGAAGGGGTCAAGGCGCGTATAACAAGCCCGGCCAGAACGATTGTTGACTGCTTTAGGTTTGAACGCCTCATCGGTCGAGAGGCAGCAATGGAAGCGCTGAGAGACGCACTTCGTCAAAAGAAGGTTACAATCGATTCCATCTATCGCACGCTGGAGGTGCTGCCATCCCGCAGGCTTATTGCCGTTCTGGAGGTCATGGAGATATGAGCCCTGATATCCGGGCATCCATCAAGGCAAGGCTGCTCAATAAGGTTAAGGAGACCGGCGGAGAGTTTGAGCTCTTCCTTGTCCGTTATGCATGCGAACGCTTCCTCTACAGGCTTGGCGCATCTTCAATGCGCGACAGATGCATACTAAAAGGCGCAGGGCTCTTGACACTTTGGATGAATGACCCATATCGCTCAACCCGTGATGTAGATTTATTGGCAATAGGATCAAGCGATGCAGCAAACATAATTAATATTATGAAAGTGATCTGCTCCGTACCATGTTATGAGGATGGACTTGCCTTTGACCTGGGCAGCCTTGAGATATCGCCTATCCGCGAGGAAGCTGAGTATCAGGGACAGAGGGCTGTTTTAAATGCCTATCTTGGGAAAGCAAAAATCCGTGTTCAAATCGACTTTGGTTTTGGAGATGCAGTTTCACCAGGACCGGAGGAGGCCGAATACCCAACCATTATTAAAGAGCTCCCTGCTCCGCGGCTGCGAATCTATCCCAAGGTCGTCACAATAGCGGAAAAATTCGAGGCCATGGTCAAGCTGGGACGACGGAACAGTAGGATGAAGGATTTCCATGATATATGGGCGCTTTCATCAACATTCTCCTTTAATGGCGCCCAGCTCCGTGAGGCGATTTTGAATTGTTTTGAGCGCCGCAAAACAGCATGGACACTTGAGATTCCTGATCCGCTTACACAAACCTTTTATACACATGACAAGCTTCATGGCTTCTGGAATTCCTACCTGCGTTCCGGCGCATTCGGGACTCCGCCGCCTGCAGATTTTGAGACTATTGGAAAACAGGTGCGCGAATTCCTCGGCCCAATTAGAGACTGCATTATCGATAAATATCCTTTTGATATGCACTGGCCCGCAGGCGGGCCGTGGATGGAGACAGAATGAAGATAAATACCATTATGCTGAATAACAGATGACAGGGAATTAGAGATTGGAAGCATACTTGGGAAAATCATGGGCAAGCCGGGAAAGTGGTATTGCAGATTCAAAAGCTGATAATTTCCGTCATCAGTTGCCTGTCATCTATTATCTGCCGTCCGTTCTCCGCCATCAGTCCTTAGTCATCCGTCTTCTGTCGTCTGTTATCTGTCCTCCGGCAGTTTTCTCTTGACCTCTCCGCAATAAAAAGCTTATTCTTTCTAAGCTTCTCAATATTATTTGTTCAAAAAGTTCCAGCCTTTAACTTGATTGAAGTTTCATTGCAGGTTTGCATGACTGAATCGTACGATATAATTGGATACTGCCTATGACAAGAGATGAAAAACAGACTCGTATCGAACTTATTGACCCTACTATATATGAATGTGGATGGACCGAGGCACTTATTCGAGAAGAAAAAACACCAGGCGGTATAGATATCGTCGATGGCCGTCCAAGGAAACGGAAAGGTAGGACAGATTATCTGCTTTGCATCCCTGTCATGGAAGGCAAAACACCTCTGGCTGTTGCGGTGCTTGAGGCGAAGGCTGAAGGCAAACTCGCTTCTTTGGGCATTCAGCAGGCCAAAGATTACAAAAAAAAATTTAATGTACCTTTTGTGTTTTCAAGCAATGGGCATCTTTATACTGAATATGCTGATGACACCGGAAGGATAAAAGATTTGCTTCCTTTGAATACCTTCCCCAGTCCTGAGGACCTGAAACAACGCTATGAAAGGATTAAAGGCATCAAACTCGATTCCGGAAATGCACAATCCCTTTTAATGCCATACAAGGGCGGAGAGGCGGCCCGCTGGTATTTCCAGGACGCAGCTATCAGGGCCACTTTGGAAAAGATAGCACAGGGGAAAACAAAAATATTGCTTTCTCTTGCAACAGGCACGGGTAAGACCATCATTGCTACACAACTTTTGTATAAGATCGCCCAGGCCGGAAAGCTAAAGAGAGCGCTTTTTCTTTGTGACAGGGATGAGCTTCGCACACAAGGCATGGGCAAGCTCCATGCCATCTTTGGTGATAATGTTCAAGAGGTCACTACAAAAGATCCCCAGCGCAATGCCAGGATACTGGTGTCTACCTATCAGACATTGAATGTAACGGATGAAGACGATGAACCAAGATTCTGGAAGGAAAATTATCCCAGGAATTATTTCAGCCACATCATTATCGATGAATGTCACCGCAGCGCCTGGGGCAAATGGAGCGTTATTCTCAAGGATAACCCTGAAGCAACACACATAGGCTTGACTGCGACACCCAGGATAGTAATAGGAGGGAAGAAAGAGGCAGAAGGCCGGAAAAAAGATGAAGATATCACGGCGCATAATCTCGAATACTTTGGCGATCCGGTCTATGAATATTCTATCGGAACAGGACAGGATGACGGGTATCTGGCTGCATGCGAGGTCATACGCAGGACTGTTGATCTGGATAAAAAAGAGATTACACGCGCCGATATTGTAGAGCGATCCGCTATTGATCCATATACGGGTAAAAAGGTAAACCCGGAAGAGATAGAAGATAAATACACTGCCAAGGAATATGAGGTCAGGCTCATGCTGGACGATCGTGTCAAGGCGATGAGCGAAGACCTGTTTCAGTTCCTTCTTGAAACAGGGGGACCCCATCAGAAGACAATTATCTTCTGTGCCAGGGATTCCCATGCAAACCAGATCATGATTGCCATGAATAACTGCTATGAGAAGTATTGCCGGGAAAAACACCGAACGCTCAAGGAATCGTATGCATTCCAGTGCACGGGCAATCCGGACCTTCGACCTGCAGCAGATAAGATGATACCGGATTTCAAGGGTTCAAAAAACTCCTATTTCATAGCAACCACGGTTGAGCTTCTCTCCACAGGTGTGGATATCCCCAACCTCGACAATGTTGTCTTTTTCCGCTACCTCGAATCTCCTATCAGCTTTTATCAAATGGTTGGAAGGGGCACGCGCACAGGCGAGCCAAGGGGATCAAAGGCCATGTTCAGGCTTTACGATTATACAAACACAACCCGTTTATTCGGCGAGGAATTTATAAGCAGGCCTGCGCCGTCAAAACCGGATGAAGAACCGGAAGGGGTTGAGAGCCCCAAAGGCGACTATGGCGAAGAGCGGCCAAAGAGAAAGATCATTCGGGTAAAAGAAGATCAATTCACAGTGCAGATACAGGGCGACGGCAGATCCATACTATGCGAAGAAGACGGTAAGGAGGTACTGGTGCCCATTGAGGTTTACAAACAGAGGCTTGCGGATAAACTGGTCGATGAAGTCCCTACTGTAGATAAACTGAGAGAGACATGGATATCACCGGAGCTGCGCAAGAGGCTATTGATGACCCTGCCTGGAGGTGAAGGCTCCATACGATTGATCAGAGAACTGGAAGATGCCAAGGAGTGTGACCTTTATGATGTCCTTTTAGAATTGGGCTATGGCCTTGTCCCGAAATCACGCAAAGAGCGTTCCGCGGCATTCTCATATAAAAATAAGGGCTGGTTGAGAGAATTTCCGGAATGGACCGGAAAGGTGTTGACTGCAATTGCCGGGCAGTTTGAAAAGGGCGGAATAGAAGAACTGGAGACAACGAACCTGTTTGATGAAAACGATGTGATAGAAAACGGCGGCTTTGACGCCCTCCTTGGCGCAGCACTCCAGCCCCAGGATTTGATACAGGAAACGAAAGCGAGATTGTTGGCATAATGAAAATTAAAAAAGAAATGCTCCCAAAAGGATGGCAATGGGTTAAAGTCCCAGATGTCTTAGATCCTACGATAAGACGACCAATTCGAATGGGTCCTTTTGGAAGCCAACTAAAAAAGGAAGAATTGGTTGAAGATGGAATTTTTGTTCTTGGCATTGAGCATGTATTAAACAAAAGATTTGATGATACTGGGTGCAAATTCATTACTAAAGAAAAATTTGAGGAGCTTAAAGGATTTGAGGTTCTGCCTGGCGATGTATTGATGACGACCATGGGGACTATCGGTAGAACTGCTGTAGTTCCATCAGGGATAAGAAAATCAATTATTAGTTCACATCTTTTAAAGCTCACAATAAAAAAAGGTATTTATCCTGAATATATTGCATGGGTCTTAGGGAATAACTCTCCTGTTTTTAAAAAACTCTCAGAGGCTTCTCAAGGTGCAATTATGCAAGGTTTAAATACCGACATTGTGAAGAATTTGGTGTTTCCAATCCCAATAGACTTTGATGATCAGGTAACAGTCACAAATGAACTCGAAAGAAAAATGACTGAAATCGAGAAAATGCGACAGACAAGTGAAAAGCAGTTAGAAGCAATCCAAGCGCTCCGATCAGCCATCCTTCGTGAAACCTTTGATTTTCAGGAGATCAGGACATGAGTTTTGATCCGGATAAGCCTTATAATGATCTTCCCTTGCTGCCGCCTAAGGCGGAGATTGAAACTAAGGCAACCCTTAAAAAGGCCATTTCTGCCGGCAGGGCATTGGCGGAATTAAAGGGCTTGGGTGAAACCATCCCAAATCAGACCATACTTGTAAACTCCATTATTTTACAGGAAGCCAAGGCAAGCTCTGAAATTGAAAATATTATCACTACCAACGATGCCCTATTTCGAGCATTTAGCGCCAAGACAGGCCAGATCGATCCTGTCACAAAAGAAGTTCTAAGATATCGGGAGGCTCTATGGGAAGGATTCACCAGACTGAAGGAGCGTTCCTTACTTACAACCAATCTTTTTGTTCAAATCGTCCAGGCGATAAGGGCTAACAAGGCAGGTATCCGCAATACACCCGGAACAAAGGTTGCAAACGCGGCAACCGGAGAGGTAGTGTTTACACCGCCGGAAGGCCAGGCCGTTATCCGGGATAAGCTGAAAAATCTTGAGGATTTTATTCACGCGGAAAACGAAGTTGATCCATTGATCAAACTCGCAATGATCCATTATCAGTTTGAGGCCATCCATCCTTTTACGGACGGGAATGGCCGCACCGGACGAATACTTAATATCCTTTATCTTACTCAAAAACATCTTCTTGATCTGCCTGTCCTTTATCTAAGCAAGTATATCATTGAGCAGAAATCCGATTATTACAGACTCCTCCGTAGTGTGACCGAAAATGAGGACTGGGAACCATGGATCCTTTACATGCTTGATGCGATTGAACAGACATCTCTTTACACACGGGATAAAATACTCTCAATCAGGGATCTTTTAAACAAAACGCTCGAATTTACAAAAGAGCATCTCCCTCCAAGGGCCTATTCAAAGGAACTCATCGAGCTTCTATTCCATCAGCCATATACAAAGGCACAGTATTTGGTGGATAACCGGATAGCAGAAAGAAAGACGGCTGCCGGCTATCTGAAAGAACTTGAAAAAATAGGCGTTCTCAGGGTTCAAAAAATCGGGAAGGAAAACCTTTATTTGAATACCGAGTTATTTGATGTTCTCTCAAAATAACGTGTCCATGTTATGGACACGTTAATAAAACGTGTCCAAATACTCTTATTTTATGTACATGTTATTGGTATACGGGTATAGTTTGTACACGTAGGAATATTTCAAAAGTTAGAACATATATGAATATAGGTATATTTGTTTTGAGAGCACTTATGAATATCGTGGAAGGAAGAGAAGTATTTTGAGTCTCATGGATGAGACGCAATTGTCTTTGCGTCTCATATTATTAAATAAATGAGACGCTAAATGCTTTGCCTATCATCCATGAGACACAAACTAATATGCTGATAAAATAGTAGATACCTCTTCTAGTTTTACATCTAAATATTTTTATGTAAAGTTAATGCCGGTTTCTTTACATCAATATCCGTTCATGTAAAGTAGAAGTCCAACCTTTAATATGAGATGGATACATAATCTCCCAGGTTAAATAACGTGTCCATAAAATGGTAATTTATCGACACGTTTTTTTGATATGTCCATAGCGTGGACATGTTTTAAGAAAAGGAAATATGGCCAAAAACAATAACGGAAAGACAATAAACTCCCAGGCAGCCATGAACAAGGCCGTCAAATCCATATGCGATATCCTAAGAAGGGATAAGGCAAAAGGTGCGCGTCTTTACGTGCCGGAATTGACATGGATATTCTTTTTAAGATACCTGGACCTGATGGAGTCTCAGGATGAACAGAGGACAAAGGCCCTCGGCACTCCATTCGAAAAGACCCTGGAGGCACCCTACAGATGGCGTGATTGGGGCGCGCCCTTTGATAATAAGATCCCCTATGAGCAAGCAATTGATCAGAAACTGCCGGGATGGAAGCGTCGGGAATTATCGGAACAGCCCATGGGCGCCTTTCTATCCTTTATCAATAATGAGCTTTTTCCGTATTTGAAGGCCCTCGGCAAAGAGCCAGGAGCCACAAACAAACAAAAGGTGACATCAGAGATCATCGCGAACAAGGAAAAGACGATCCTTGCCAGCGATACAAACATTCAGAACGTGCTGGATAAGATTCATGATCTGACAGAGACGACAATTAATGATCAACATATGTTCCCTATATCACAGGCCTTTGAAGGGCTGTTGCCGAGCCTGGGGGAAAAGAAGAATGACGGGGGACAATTCTTTACGCCGCGTGAGGTAATACGGGTAATTGTGAATGCGGTTAGACCACAGGTGGGAAAAACGGTCTATGACCCCTGTTGCGGAACCGGAGGCTTTTTGATTGAGGCCTACAAATATATGATGCTCCAGAACCCCACAGGCACGCAGATCGACGCGTTAAAAACAGAGACCCTCTGGGGCAGAGAAGATGCTGCCGAAGCAATTCCTATCTGTCTCGCCAATATGTCTCTCCATGAGATTGAACTGCCCAGAATATGGCATGGCAACACCTTAACGGGCGCTGTCACGTATGGCGACCTTTTCAGCGGCGCCTCAAACCAGTTTGATTATGTCCTGACAAATCCCCCATTCGGAAGCAAGGAAGGGAAAGACGCCCAGGCCCAGTTCGCGTATAAATGCGGCAAGGCGCAAATCCTTTTCCTTCAACACATCATTGATGCCCTCGCCGAAGGCGGAACGTGCGGGATGGTCATCGATGAAGGAGTAATGTTCCATACAAAGACATCTGCATATCTTCAAACAAAACGCAAGCTGCTGGATGAGTGCAACCTCTGGTGCGTGATCAGTCTTCCGCAGGGTGTGTTTGTAAATGCAGGGGCCGGGGTAAAGACCGATCTTCTGTTTTTTACAAAGGGTGAAAGGACTGAGCGTGTCTGGTACTATGATATGACCTTGAATAAGGATTTTGGTCCCAGGAAGGTCAATAAGGGGAATCCCCTTACCTTTGATGACTTCGGTGATTTTTTTAAGCGATTAGCGCTTGATCCGGATGACCCTCAAAGAATCAGCGGATGGAGCTGGTATGTTCCTATAGAAGATATTAAACGAAAAAAATATGATCTAAAGGCTACGAATGAAAACACCCCTGATCTCTCCGATAAAAGAACGCCGGAACAGTTAATCACAATAATTAAGGAGGCCCAGGAAGAGATTTCAGAAGGGCTGAAAAGGTTGATGAGATGAAACGAGTTAAAGACCTGCCGGAATTCAGTCGGCCAAGAGAAAAACTGAAAGAGAAAGGCGCGCGCGCGTTGTCAGACACGGAGCTTCTCGCTGTCATATTGGGACGCGGACAGGAAGGCATTGAAGTAATGACCATCGCATCCAATATCGCAAAGTTGCTTGCAGACTATAAAGAAAATATCTCTATGGACGAACTTGTTAAGATAGAGGGCGTCGGACCGGCAAAGGCCTCACAAATACTTGCAGGCTTCGAACTGGCCAGGAGATATATCATAAAGGATTCCATAAAGATCAACGGACCCCAATCTATCTTACCCCTGATCTCTTCAATCGCCAATAAGCAGCAGGAATATTTTGTTTGTATATCCCTGAATGGAGCAAATGAAGTCATAGAAAACAGGACCGTTACAGTGGGGCTGTTAAATAAAAGCCAGGTTCACCCGCGGGAGGTCTTCGCCGACGTCATTGCCGATAGGGCAGCTTCCGTTGTACTTGCCCACAATCACCCATCAGGAGAACTCAAGCCAAGCAACAGTGATCTGAAAATTCATGAACAGCTAACTGAAGCAGGCAAAATCCTTGGCATTAAAATAATTGATCATATCATTGTCTCAAAAAACGGTTACTACAGTTTTCAGGAGCAAGGGTTAATAAATTAGTACTGGTAGAAGCTATCTCAAGTTTAGGACTTAAATTTGCCTATTCTTCATCCTTGATAGAAAATAATCAAAGAAGTGAACAATAATTATGTCCAGGATAGATATAGACCAACTCACAGAGAATGAACTTATAGCCCTTAACCGGAGGATTGTCGAACGTCTCCGGTTTCTGAATCAGATGAAGGCCCATTCCAGGATGCTTGAATTCAGGATCGGTGAGAGGGTATCATTCCAGCCTGATGGGAGGGAAGTTAAGACAGGGATTATTACGCGCTATAATAAGAAGACAGTGACGGTCATTACTGACACAGGTGAGCAATGGAATGTTGCGCCTTCATTTCTTCGAAGCGCTGAGGATTCAAAGGGCCTTAAAAAACCTGATTTAAGGGTTATCCCGAAACCGGAGAAGTAATTTCCATCAAACGACTGAAGAACAATCATCCTTAAAGCTGGGAAAAGGGGCATGCATGCTTCCGATTAATGATGCAATAAAAGAGGTCCTGGAGAGTCTGAACTCTAAATATAATTTTACAGCAACAGGCTAATAGATCCAGGAGAAAAACCAATTTTGAGTCCTCTCCTGCTAGGGGAGGATTGAGGTGGGGTCTCTTAAATTTTATAAGTGTATGTTAAGACCCCCTCTTGACCTCCCCCTAAAAGGAGGAGGAATTTACACATCAGCCGTTGAAAAATAAGCGGTTAAAATATCCTTTAGAAGGGAAGCGTAAAATATAAAAGGAGAATTTTATGCAGAATATTATTGATACAATATTGGCTAATCTTGGGATATATTCCGTCCGGGTGGTCGGCGCGATAATAATCCTGATACTGGGAAGGATAGCCGCCGGCATGGGTAAAAAGCTGATAACAAGGCTTCTTATCAGGGCAAAGACGGATACGGCGGTCATTTCCTTTATCGGGACCCTTTCCTATTTTCTTATACTTACCTTTGCCATACTTGCAGCCCTCTCCAAGTTTGGAGTAGAGACTACTTCATTCATTGCCGTTCTTGGTGCGGCCGGCCTTGCTGTTGGTCTCGCCCTTCAGGGTTCCCTTTCAAATTTTGCATCAGGTGTCCTGATCCTTATCATCAGGCCTTTCAAGATAGGGGATTTTATCGAAGGCGCAGGGGTGGCCGGAACGGTCAAGGAGATTCAACTCTTCAGCACCATTCTTTCCACGCCGGATAATATAAAGATTACTGTCCCCAACGCGAAACTCTTTGGAGACGTGATAAAGAACTTTTCAGGCTATGACCTGAGGAGGATCGATCTGGAGGTCGGAATAGGCTACGGTTCCCCCATAGGCAAGGCAATGGAGATCCTGAATGCCGTCATTAAGGAGGATAGCAGAATACTGTCTGACCCACAGCCTCAGATCGCCGTTTCAACCCTGGCTGACTCCAGCGTCAATATCGTGTTCCGTCCCTGGGTAAGAAAGGAGGACTACTGGGATGTAAGATTTGATCTGACCCGAAGGGTTAAGGAGTCCTTTGACAGGAACGAAATAGAGATTCCCTTTCCTCAGCAGGTGGTGCATAATAAGTAGGAGGCAGTCAGCGATCAGCTTAGCCGCTTGCCGCTGTAGCGTCCAGTTTGATCAAGCACGAGACTTTTAAATCGGAATTTAGCTGCGGAGCAGCGAAATATTAATAGATTTAATAAAGGGAGATAGATTTTCCAGCTCCAGAGGAGCGGCATGTTAACCATTACATCCGATATGCATTCATTTCTTATGCCGCTCCTCTGGAGCTGATATTACAAATTGCAATTCACGTGCTATTAATATGTCGCGCCTATGGCGCTATGTTCCGGTAAAGCGAATGAAGTTTCCTAAAAGCTTTCAGCGGTCAGCTTTCAGCAGTCAGCTCAATCTATATCATCTCCCTCTGGAAGGGGCACAATTCCAATCGGAGGAAAGTAAAATTTTTTAAAAAAGGTGATCAAAATGAAAAATCTTACAAAATCCATTTGCATCTTAATTCTAGTCGTAGCGTGCTTAATTCTTTCGATTTCATCCTATGCCGGCTGGAGCGATATCCTTAAACAGGTTCAAAAGACCCTTGGTACAACAACCAGCGGGGAACTCTCCCAGGACAAGGTCGGCAAAGGACTGAAGGAGGCGCTGAAAATAGGGGCTGAAAACGCGGTTAAGAAGGTATCCGTCACTGACGGGTACTTCGGCAACTCTGAAATAAAGATACCATTGCCCGATAAGGTTAAAAAGGTTGAAGGCCTGCTGAGGACCGTCGGGTTCGGCACACAGGTAGACGCATTTACGGAAAGCATGAATCGCGCCGCTGAAAAGGCAGCCCC
>Ga0209287_10000043_pt1 | contig 77805 bp, 132 predicted proteins | sample PPLLak3cmMay2015_2_FD_187255 | JGI IMG/M metagenome (GOLD analysis project Ga0209287, IMG submission 187255) | Freshwater sediment microbial communities from Prairie Pothole Lake near Jamestown, North Dakota, USA - PPLs Lake P8 Core (1) Depth... | ecosystem: Environmental > Aquatic >... | reverse complement strand
TAATCATCTTATCAGTAAAGCCCAGTGCTCCCCCATAATAATCGATTTCAACCGTCACATGATCACCGGAAATACTATCAACCTGGATTCTATCGCCTTCAGGCACCTTGTGAAAAGTTATCCCATTATATGCATTATAAATAGTCCATGATGGGATGTTCGGGTCTTTCTGTACTTCCTTAAATGCCAATTGCCATGCAAGATCAAAATTTGTTGATTCAACAGTGAGATCAAAAAAACCGCGAGGCAGCTGAGTAAAATCAGTAGAAACTCCGAATGCCTGTAACTTAGCCGACATAGCCTGTATCTGTTTCGCGCGTTCTTTGTTGGGCTTGTTTACAAATGCCTGCAATACGCCTTTAACTTTTAAAAGTTTCTCAGAATCTTTTGTTTCATAATAGTCCTTAAGCATATCGGCAAATTTAAACATATTCTCAGGTTTAGGTGTAATTGATGTTATCATTCTTCAGTCCTCCTTATACCGTTTCATCCCAACGTCTACCGTCAAAATCCATTAATACCACAGTCTCATCAGCGCCCGCATCTCTTAATGCAGTACCACAATAATAAGAATCTGTGCCAGGTACTCCGACACTAACTGGACTGACTTTCTGTTGTGATACAATGTAATATAACCTATCCCCCGATATAATTGCTGAACCACTCCCAACAACCTTTTCGGCTTCAACCTGCCGCATCTTCCAAATGAAACAAACTTCCTCCGTAATCGATTCACAGTCTTTTAGCCAGAATCCGAAAACATCTTGCTTTACATCAGGATCACCTTTAACAATCGTGGTACTACCGGGAACAGCATCCCATACATGCTGATAGTCAATTGTGTCTTTAGGTTCAAAAATCGCCATAAAAACACCACCTTAATTTTAGAATCTTATTCTTCCTCTAAAAGTTCATTAGTCTTTGCATCTGTATAATCAACATCCGCACTGTTCCCGGTTCCCCCAGGTGCAGGATTCCCTCCGCCTTGCGTCTGTGTTATTTCATCTTTCAGAATTCCTAGTGATGCATCAAGTTTATAATCTTCAAGAATTTCAAGCATTCGTGCCTGCAATCCATCATCGCTTAAATCCTCCATCTTGTCCGGTCTAAAGCGTGGCTTCGCATATTTCTTTTGCGTATCCGTTGCTTTCTGCAAAGTTAAGAGTTTCTCGAAACGTTCAGCGGCAGACTGCTCCTGCTCCCTGCGAATTATAGACTTTTCCGTAATTACTCTTTTCGCAAGTTCATCTTTCGTTTTTTCAAGTTCAGTCTTGATTGCTGCCTTTTCCGCTTCATGCTTTTTTATTGATTCAGCCAAGCTTTCTACTTCTTTATAAACTTTACCATATACCCTGTCTTCTACCATTATTTCTTTATTAGGAAATAATTGATTTGGATGATATTCTTTTTGTTCTACTAACCATTTAATATCATCAATTTTTGCATTCAGTAACTCTTCCCGAGTTATCGCCATATTGTCCCTCCCCGGTGACCTCTCTAAATTATTATTATTAAAAGCCTGAACCATTCCCAATCTATGCGCTCCAGCAAAAGCCGGAATATCTTCAGTGCTTTTACCTAATGCAATCCCCGTGATTGCATCTAATTTCCTTGCTACCCATGACACGCCTTTATCAACCAAATCCCATAGCCCTTCTTGACTACATACGTCATTCTGCTTTACTTCTTCAACAACATTCGGCGCATGATAACCAATAACAAGATGGTGGAGTATCCCACCTATATCTTTTTGTAAATCCACTATAACCTCGCCGAGCTCTCTGCGGTTATCAGTAGAGTTATCCGTATTATGATCTTTGTAAAATTTTACGCCTTTTAAAACTTTATTTTTTATTGACTGAATTGCTGCCTTCATCCATTTAATTGGTTTAGACTGTGGCCCATTAATTATTTTTGGCGTGCTTATCCCTTCATGTGCTATTGAATAGATAGTAAAAAAAGGGTGTGGATCGGTTAATTTAATTTTAGAAAGTGTATCATTTGGAATGAGTTCTATAATTTCAGACTGTGAAAATTCCTTTAACTTAAAGCATTGGATATCTATTTGATAAGATTGGATTTCCTTCTTTTCTATAGCAGGCTCAAATTTTATATAGCCAATAGAATTATCTGAAAGCCATTGCTTTGCTTGTTCTGTTGTAAATTTGCTTTTCTTAAATCTATATGACTGAGCGGTACTAATATTATTTTTTATACCTAATATTAGTATTACTCCTGGAGTAACTGATTGTCTTGCAAAAGAATCAAATTCTTCGGGCTCTTTAAGCCTTGCAGAATGTTCTTTCAAATATGGCATTTAGAACCAGCTTTATATTTATGATCCGGTTCTTCATCTAATTTCAAAAAATGCGCACGGGTAAAAATTATAAAAACCCCGTGCGCTAAAAGGAGATATAATGCCTAACAGGGCTGCATTATGACTTCTTTTATATTAATAATGTCAGCTTTGTTAGTCATCATTCCTTTGCTTCTTTTAAATCTTCTTTTTTAATTTGTACTTTTCCCACCGCTGCCACATCTTTATTATCCTGCTGTACTATATCTGTATCGCTACTTTCCTTATTCTTTATTGAATCAGGATAATTCTTTTTTAAAAATGCGTCAATATCTTTTTTCTCTGTTTTCCTGTACGGCGGCACAATATTATGTGTAGAAATTATTTTTCTAGAGTCACGTTCTCTTTGTATTTCTTTCTCAATATTATCTAATTCCATAATTCATCCTTTTAATTGTATATACAATATTTTATAAATATTGTCAAGCATCATCTTCATGGAACTTCGGATATAAATCTAGAGTGCCTAAATTTTGCCCTGGGCATTTTGTCCTTGCCCATACCTTTGTACCTGAAGGTACTCTTTTAGTTATAACCGTTAAAGCTTCCGGCTTCCCTTGTACTGTTTGCGGAGTAAATATTATATCAGCATATGTTTTAGCCGACAATGCTTCAGCTCCGGTCTCTCCGAATCCAAGTTGTATAAAATAGGTCGCTGTTCTCTGTGCGGCACTGATTGATATTTGATTAACATGGAAAACAGTTTTCCCGGCCTCAAAAGGGGTATCACCTGATCCTATTAGCAAGCCCCAATTACCCCAATCATTATTTCCAGCGTTTATCCGAAATGCACCAACTCCGGCACCTAATGGAACAGCAACATGAATTTCACCATTCGGTGTTGCTGACTTCTCGAACCCCCGTTCCCATGTATATAAATAATTTTTGATTATTTCTGAACACGTAGAAAATGCTGACAGCTGTGCCGGTATAGTAGTACCCGTATCAATAGCTATTATATCAATTATAGCTTTAACCGCACTTAGTGCGGTGGCAGTTGACGGGTCTGTAATTATAATATCAGTCTGCGCCTTGATAAGATCAAGCTTTGCTTGTATTTGAGACTCAACAGCCGGATCGGTTGGTAGATTCGTTGTTTTAGCATTTATCGTTTCTGATAGAGTATGGACAAGCAATAGTGTAGCCTGAAGAGCTATATCTGCCGGAGCCTTGCTGTTTAATTGTGTTACAAGATCAAATAATTCTTGATCTTGCCCTAATGTTATTCCGCGTCCACCACTCACTGCGCAGTTATCTCCATTTTTACAATCCCAGACAACCTATGAAGCCGCAGGGCCGTAATAGGCGCAATTGTCACACTCTGAATATCATTACCAACTACTTCAAAAGACACCTTGTCCCATTCAGCCGCATTTGTTTTAACTTCATCTCTTGTAGAATTAGAAAATTCTACATATCCCCTACCGACAAGGCAAGAGAGCGTTACGGTAATACGCTCAATCCTTCCTGCATTATCAGGCAGCATATAAATATCTCCAATATTCCCTGTATCTTTTCTTTGTGTTCCATAATATACAACATCACCTTTTTGTAAATTAGATTGATCTGATATTTCAAGATATTTAATACTCATAATAATAATTATACCATAATTTGTAAATGTGTCAACACGTATTTATGTATTTTTTTTATCTTCTAAATATTCTATAATTGCATCCAATAAACATAAATCATAGCTATTATGTTTCTTTCCACCTTTATAATGAATATGAATATATTGATTTACCAGAATTCCATTCTTATATTTTTTGCATCGATTATTATCTATCTCTATCCTATTATCATAATCATGTGTGAGAATATAAACATAAACCGGATATGTAAAATCTTGTAAGGAAGCGCCTATAGAATCCTTTAAAGCAGCCGTCTCTTTATATTCTACTTTCAGAATACCTTTAACCTGCTGCAACGTTTTATCTGTTATCTTATTGATAATATCCTGATATTTCATAAATCCCCCTTATTATTCTTTATGATTCCAAAAGTTTAATGCTTCCATAATTTCCCTTGATAAATTATCAGCCTCTTGATCTGTCTTTACATAACGCCTGATTATCATCCTCATTTTGGCTTGTGCTGTTTTGGTATTTTCTGATAATTCTTTTTTAAAAGTCTTACAATGGCAAGTGAATTCATTCTGGTTCTCCATCCATATTCTCCTTATCCATAGTATCTACCTTATCTTGATTTCTATCAAGTCTATTTCGCAACTCTAATTGCCTATATTCAACCTCCTTTTTAACCTTTTCATCAATTTCCTCTTTCTCCCTTTCCTTTTGAGCCTCAATATCAGCCCGCATCTGTTGGGGGTCTGCCCCGGGAAGTCTATTAAGCAGATATGTATCCGGTATGATATTAGCCTGAACTAATACAAATAATTCTTTTATCATTTCAATTGCTTTATCCATATCAATAAGCGGAAGTTTTATTTCAAAATCTCCTTTTAATATTTCATTATCTGCACCCAAGCTCTCTACCGCGATGATCATAGCTTTTTCTATGATCTCTTTAAATGCTTCTTCCCAAATTAGCCTATCTTTTTTAGTGGAATATTCCATCATTCTAGTAACATTATCCGCCGTGCTTCTATTTGACATTAAATCCGGGTATGATAACCAATGAATTGGAATGCCTGAATTCGTAGCAATCCATCGCAGATTTTCTATGATATCTTTAAGCAGTACATTTACCCCATCGCCGGGCGGAGTTACATACTTAAAATCTCCTGTGCCTACATACCCGCTACCGATATCATAATCTTTAGAATTAACATTTTTCGATACTGCCTTCACATTAACATCAGCATTTTGATCTTTAAAATCAAAAGTCCAAACAGGTTTTATCTTACCGAATAAATGGCCGTTCATCCGTAAATCATAACCAGCCCTACTTGCATTCTCGCATTGCGTCAAAACCCTATGCATCCTATGCGTTGTCTGATTTATATCTCTTTTTGTCCCGCCAAGTCTCACATATACAGCCTTGTCTGATTTTATCTCTTGATCCTCGGCATCTGTTTTGTTTTTTTTGTATTTTATTGTTTTGATCTTCTCTGGATTATTGTTATCCATTACAACAGTATACTGATTATCAACCCACAAAAATTCTGTTACTTGTACATAGCTTTTCTCTTGATCAATATTTTCGTTACCTGTTATTACTCCCGTATTCTTTACTTTTATAGGATTAAGTATAAGTAAATTCTTGCCTTCTAGTTCTCCAGTTAATAGAAAAGCTAATAGATTAGAGCCCTGGAGTTTATTCATCTTCAGGAAATTCTTAATCCACTTTTCCTTTGCTTTATTATCTGATTGGAAATTTATTCCTTCACCGCCGATACAAGCTACCCTTGAATCTGTAACAGCACCAAATATCTCTGCACCGTTATCAGTCTTTCCCATATACATATCATACGCGGTTACGACCTGTGCAGAATATGTTATATAATTATTTTTATCAACAAGCTTTTCTGTGCGTTCAAGGTCTGTTATATATGTACTAAGAACATCCCTGCCACCTTCTACCGCCTGAATTTTACGTTGCATTGCTTGTATCACTTTAGGTCGTTTTATAATACGCCCCGCTTCTTTAGATAACTGCTCACGAAAATATTTTAAATGATCTTCATAACTGATTATCTGTACTTTAGCTTGTGCTTTTAAACTCATAATCTCTGAACTCATTATCTTACTCCCTTAACGGTTGCCACTGTTGGCAGTCCATCACCTCTCCCTCTAATAAATTCCTCTTGTGAATATCTAGTTGCCGCGATAGTATCATCATCAAGTTCTACAAATTCTTTTTCGCAAATAGTTCCATCAAGCAATTGCCGCCTCTTAAACCTTGGGAATTCTCTAGCTGCATTCGGTGCTAATGTCTGATGGATATGGATTTTAGGAAGCCTGCGCAAATAATCAACACCATGTATTACAGAATCCTTCCCTTTAACCGCCCCTTTTACCTTGAAATCAAGCGCACGCCATTGGCCAATTTTCATCGGGTCTTCGCTATCTGCCGTTATCCAAAAATCCTTAGGAAACCCATCATCACTAACCCATTGCGCAAAATCTATGTTGTCCATGCCCTTCTTGTAATATTCCTTATATATATATAACTCATTCTCCATATATCCGTTCCTGACTAAAGCCTGGGCGTGAACAAAGCCGAAGTCAAGCCCATTCCGCAAATTCTGAAAATTATAATCCGGTATATCAAAATCATGTACTTCAATATTGAAAAATACTTTTGCATTGTTAATACTTCCCCAATTACCAAGAGTATACACCTGATACCAATAAGAATCAATATCTTTATAACTTTCAAATTTATTATGATCTGCTTTTGTAAGATATTTATTATCCAGGTGAGTAGTTTTCATGGCAAAGCCCATAGCTGGTTTATACGGATTATCTATAAATCTTGTCTTAACCCAGGACGCCTCGTCAATTGGATTTGTTGAAAGCATAGTGTGTTTAGGAATTGTCCCCTGACCCCTTAACCGAATGTCCATTTGGTTAAAATCATCTTCAACAAATTCTGTTATTTCTTCAGGCCATAACCATACGCAGTCACCATTAGAAAATGTTACAGATTTTATCTTTTCTCTTTCCCGCTTATCCTTCATCCCCTTGAATAATATCTCATTACCATTTACAAGATTTATAATTCTTTCACTGCCGATACTATGATTTATTTTTACGATATTCTCGTCAAAGCCCCATTCTATGAGTACTTTGCATAACTCCGCAAATGTAGAATCATGGTTAGCAGCCGCTACTTTACGCAGAGCAATCCCATTATACCCAGGAAGTGTGTAAAAATTATAAATTATTTTCTGTGCTATAAAATGAGATTTGCCAGAACCGCCACCGCCAAAATATAATTGATACGGTCTAAAATCTACAAGATATTGTCTAAATACAGGATTGATGACCTTGTATATATTCCTAAAGTCTATTATCGCCAATTAACATACTTCTATTCCTTATGATTAAACTCTTCCTCTAAATTATTTTATAAAACACACATCCATAAAGAGCATAAATACTATCGACAGCATTATAAATCTTGTAAGTATTTATAACAACCTCAGTAAGTAATAATCCCTTATCATTCAGCATAATATATTCATCTGATGATACTTGGGTTAATTCATTGTTCATATAATCCATCCTTTTTTAGATTTTTCATAATAATAAAGTGCTTGACCAGGTTTTATATTTTTGAAATTAGTTTTTCCAGTAACTCTACCTTGCTGCAATACAAAACAACTATCCTGCTCTTTTTTAATAGATTTTAATTTATGAATAATAGTTTTTACAAACCTTCTAATTTGATTTATAAACAAGCCTATTGTTAAAGCGAATAGCCATAATATGATTAGAAATATAAAATACCACATACAACCACCTTTTAAGTAAATATTTTATATATTCCAAATATTATAGCCGCTATAATCACAAATCCAATAAGAATATTGCATAATCCGGCCACAATAGGGAAAATAAAGTTATATTCAGTCGGCACATAAGCATATGCTGTGCCAGATAATCCTAAAAACCAATCCCAGCTTAATTGACCACAAAACCTATCTCCTATATTATATAAATAATGCCCTGTATTTAATTCTTCCACTCCGCCTTCATCAAAAGCAACAGTTGCTAAACAAGTACTTGACCTTCTTCCAGTTGAAACAAATGAATGAATTACTTTCCCACAATAAGCCCTAGTAAATTTTTTACAATCAAATAACTTATATTCACAAAAAATTATAAAAACCACAAAAATACAAATTATTATACTTCTTAAACATTTTTTAAGCTTATTGATTTTAATCATTTTTTTAATCCTCTCTGTAATCCTTCTTTGGTTTAATTTGTTAAAACTAGAAACAGAAACAGAAAGCATTTTTATTTTTTCCCATTTCCCTTATTTTTTTGACATTATATACCAAAAAATAAAAAGAATAGAAACTATAGGCCACAATACATACAATGCCTCCTTTTCAATAATCAAGCAATTTATCACATGTGTACTACTTTACACTTTTCCCGCTATAGATTGACAATCTATAGTGATAAACACTACACTATGCCATCTTAAAACAAAATATCGGGCGTTAACGGGTATCGAACCCTATCTTGTTGATTCACAGTCAACCGTGCTACCATTACACTATAAACGCCATTATATTATTTATCCTTTTCTATCTCAATATTATTTTTGACCGGTTTTATCATAGCTGTATCAAGCTGCCTAAACTCGATTATTTTTCTATACTGAAATATACCAATCATAAAATTATTTTTTAATTTCTCGGTATTTATAATTTTATTATTTGTATCGATAATAATTTTTATAGCATTTAGCCTTTCGGTTTCGGTTATGTTCTCATTGTTATAAATTAATTCGAGATATAATGTATTCTGATTATAAGCTGTTATCCATTGCTTTTCACCAACCGGAGTAAATATCCAGAACCCAATAGATAAAATCAACGCTATAGCGCCAAATACAACTAAACAGCCAGCACCTATTTCAGAATCCAATTTTATAGCTAAAATAATTCCTGCTATAATCATGCATAAAGAAATCAATAAAAATCCCATAAATTCCTCCGTTTAAAATAATTATCCAACTGCATATATAATTGTATATTGTAAATACAATACATTACAGAAAAAATACATAAAGAATCCGAAAAATATAATAGCAAATATCGTTAAAATTACTTGTATATTATAATTATTAAATATTATTTCTAATATTAGGCATCCAGTAAATAATATAAAAGTTATAATACTGAAAACTGAATAAAATAACATACCATTCTCCTTGTATTAACCACTATAAACCCTATTATATGGTTTTATAAATTCATATACAAAAAACCATTTATCCCTACCTATAGTACATGTAATACCTTTATCATTTAGCCATTTATAAAAATTTGATGTAAATAATGTTAAAATAGTATTATATGTTTTCATAAACTACCTTTCTTTGTTTCTTGTTCATCCATTGCATCAATTCTGCAATGTCTAACGCCTCATGATCTTGACAACCAAATGCTAACCCAGCACAATAATCTATGTTATGATTCTCTAAATTCCCATCATCTAAAACAATATGTAAATTACCACCGGATGGATTCTTTTCATAATAATGTCTACATAATTTTATAAATGGTTCTTGCCAATTTTTGTTATGTCTAATTTTTTGTACTAACTCATTATATTCTTCTGATGTCTTAATTACATAATCAGTTTTATCTTGTTCTATTTCTTCTTGTGTTTTCCAAAAACGTACCCTGTTCATAAACTATCTACCCATTTCTGCATTCTCTTGATCGGATAGTCCAAAACCTTTATTATTTAATTTAATTTTATTATTAATGACCATATATGCATTATCAACCGGGATTACCCCACCTGTTTGCAATTCTTGTTTTGACATAATTGGCTGTGAAAATATGGCTGCATATTGAGCACATAATAAAGCTAACTCTATTTGTTCTTTTTCAACAAGTGCTTTTTTAGAAAGTATTTGTTTTTCTAATTCCATTAACCCTCTTATTTTTAAGATGTTCTCTGTTAAAGGAATATCTGTTCCAAATATTTCTCTCATTGCCAGATTTAACTTTACAGAATCAATCTCACCTTCGTTTATATATTCCATACATTCTATGGCTGTTAATGAATTGTTATTTAATGCAGCACGAATATATTTAAATTTATCAATCAAATCATTATCTATTGTCTTTTCAATATCTTCTGAATCTTTATTATCACCTTTATCTTGGCTATATCCTGAAGAAATATCATGGCTACCAATCATAATCGAAGCTTGATTATATACTCCGTCATCCATTTACCTTATCTCCTTAATAATTAATCCTGATATATTTATCTGTGACTATTAAATCCTTTTTGTTAGAATCTTCAAGCAAATCTTCATATTGATCTGGCTCATAGAGCCCATATAAAATCTTATTTATCTTTTCATCTTCATATTTTGTATCAATATAATATTCAACAACATCAAAAGTATACAAATAATTGAATATAGACATATCCCTTCTGTTTGTCTCCCAATATTTTATTGCCGCTTCTATACATTTTGTTTCTGATTCAGATATCATATAGATATCATCCCCATTACCAATTAAAACAAAAAGCCTTTTCACCATATTATTCTCCTATAACTCTTTACCTCTCAAATTAACCATTGAAAAACAATAAACCCAGTTATCCCTATTGCCTGAATTAGTAAATTACTACCCGGCACACGTTCTTTAAGTAGCACACGTCCTATATTTATAATTGTAAACCAAACCGCAAAAAACAAAAATACAAGCTTTAAAATAAACATAATACCCCCTTATTTCTCCACGTCCAAATTAACATTATTTCTTACTAGTTTTATTTTTGAAATATCAAATAATTTGAATTTTATTATCTTTCTATATATAATAAATCCCATATACTTCTCCTTCTATAAAATAAAAGGGCCCCGTTAAGGATGGAAGGCAAGGATTTAACGGCAGCCCTTATAACAAAAGCTTTTGATATCTGTCATTATTAACCCTTCCACCATGGATATATATAATATCAGATATTATATATATTGTCAAGTAGCCGAATAATATTTTTTAGTCCTCTTCTGTGTTGTTGCTTAATAGCTCGGGATGTAAATCAACATCTTTACTCGGGTCATAAGGATCGGCAGGGATAATCGTATAGTCTTTTAGGGTTAGTTCAGTATTAGCTATTATCTGCTCAACCGGCCGCCCATCTATACGTTCATATACATATTTAATCGCAGGCCAGTATTTTTCTTTTATTGCCATATCCCGTAATTGCCTGGCAACGGCTTCTGCACCCGATATTTTCTTCTTGACCTCTTCACCTGTTTTCGGGTCTATTTTCTTGATCATAATATCCCGCTTCTTCAGCTCTTTTCGCAACAAGTCTGTTAATGACATACCTCGTTTCGGTCTTCCGCCCTTATTTTGATGATGCTTATTATCACCAAAGCCGCCTCTCCCCGTAGGATTAGTATTCTTGCTCATAATATGAAATATAATGTATATTTATACAAATATCAAGCGAATTCGCTAGAATTTAACTTGTAATTATACATAATTATACATTTATTTTTATAAAAATCATGCCAAGCCGCTCTTAATAATGATTCCTATAATATTAATAACACTGGTGCGAAAAAACTATATAAAACGATATCCATCTCCAGAACAAGTATACTTTTAAATACATTGTTATAATCCTCCTCATTATTTTTATTTTTGTTTTTTTTAAAATTATTTTATATTTTACTTGACATTTCTCCTGTCTTGTGTTAATATATTAATATAAATTATTGACTCAGGAGGTCAAAAATGAAGAAATATCTAGGTTTTGAATTTCAAGACACACCAGAAACAAAAGCAGGGGAGCCAAATCCCCATACAAAAAGACTATCAACAGCAGGGGCTCTATATCTTTTTGAATCGATGAAACATCGGACAGATTGGATAATAAAAAATCCCGAAAAAAGGATAGCTGTCAAAAACAACGAGGCCAGAAAACTACATTGCGGGCTGACAGATATTCAATTCGCCGAAAAAATCTCTTGCCTTCTCGCAGCGAGTCAAAATACGTAATTGACTCCTGGTCAACAGCGCTCTATACCGTTATGGATAGAGCGCCTTATTCTTGTTCAATGCCAATATATTTTAATACTTCTCTTATCCCTAATTTACCATACAATAGTCATACAATTTAGGATGCAATTGTTTTAATTTATCAAATCTATTTGGATGATTTTCCATATGAATTCCAAACAAGCAAAAAATACATCCTGTTCTATTCACCCCTTTATCGTATATATCTGAATATGGGATATTGTACTTTTTAATATAATCCCATATATCGCTTGTTTTCCAAAACATCATTGGTCTTGATTGTGGCATATCCCCATCATAAATATTACATCCCTTTTTAACATACTGATCTCTTCTCTGCTCGCTTTCTTCAGCCAATATGCCCAATATAGGCTTCAAGCCTGTTTCCTTTTCATATAATTTTGCGGGATTTTTCTTAAGATGCTTGCAGCACTTTGCAGATATTTTAAATGGTGCATTTAGCAAGTACTTCCATTTCTCGCTTATTTTATATTTCTTTTGCCCATTCCTTAAATGAAGCCCATTATATCGCTTTGTCTTCATAGTTGTCTTGCTTCTTTGATCTTCGATATACTCTGCTTGTATTTTCGATATCAAAGGGTATCCATATTTCTCTATAACTTTTTTAAATTGCATTTCTGGCTTTATAACTATAACATTATCAACTGTTTTTACAAATTCTCTAATTTCAGGATATTCTAATCCAGTATCAATAAACACACCAGGCACTTCAGGAAATTGTTGCCTAACCAAATGCAACAACACTGTTGAATCTTTTCCACCAGAGAAAGCAACATAAACTTTCCCGCTCCACTCTTGATACCACTTAAAAATCCGTGCATTGCTTAAAAGGATTTTTCCTTCCAAATCGAAATTCTGCCTCTGCGTTAAAAGTTGCTGTGAATATTCTTCATGTCTCATAAATTATTATTTACCCATACAAAAAAACTGCCAAGAGAATTGAATTTGTCTTCTATTTTGCTTACAACTTCTCCTAATATACCAGCTTCAATATTTTCTTTTAACCTACCAATTATCACGCAATTTGTTGGCAGCCCTGATTTTGGAATCGCTTCTTTCTCTTCGTTACTTTCTTTTGTTTCCGATTCATCTGTTATCACATATTCCTGTATTCTGATTATCTCATCAACCCCATCCCCGATTTGCATAACCCACTCTGATACTTCTTCCATCTCAAAATCTGCGTAATGAGAGGATATGGCAAGCAATTCTTTCTTAGCTTCTGTTTTGTTCTGAGCTATAACATTGACTGTAGGGATTTCAGGAATTTTGAATCCTTTACCTTCCAGGAAGTAAAGTGCCTTAAGCCTATGGGTACCGTCAAGAATTTCCTTATTCCAAATAAAAATAGGAGCAATAAAGCCAAGTGTAAGGATACTTTTTATAAGCTTGATCAGGTTATTGTCTTTAATGGATTTTAAATTCCCCTGGATAACCTGGAATTCATCAAGCTTTAATACTCCAGAACCGCGGCATTTAATTTTAATAGTTTTAGGTTGATTTTCAAGCCAATTTAAAAAATCTTGATCTGTTATCATAAAAACATGATACATTAAATTATAAATTGCGTCAAGTAAGTTTATTATTTTTTTTAATAGTAATAAAAAAAGCCCGGCAGGAGTCTATACCGGGTCTATTATTGACTGCTCGATAACCGTCATTGATATTATTTATTGGTCTTGCAACTCATGTACACCCCTTCCGATCTTAGTTAATAGTTGCCCATCTTCTAGCTCATATGAGTATTCTGCCTTTATATATTTAACCGCTACAGATTTATATATATAAGGTAAAGGTATTTTATTGTCCTTCATATATTTATTAAGTATCTCTTGTGATGAAAAATACAGCCCCGTGCTTTGCTCATGCCATAACTCACTTTTTACCGTTGTCATTCTTTAATCTCCTTATTATCTTTATTTGCCATTATAACACTCATTATTTTTTTAGCATAAAATAATGGCCAGTGTGCTATTTCTTCAGCTTCTCTATCTTTTTCCCACTTTTCAAGGGCTTTATCATATTCCGTTATTGCTCCTTGCTCTTCGGAAGTAAGGCTATTCCAAAATCTTGAATCAACACTCTCTAAAGACCGTTTTCTCTTATATAATAAGTCATCACTGATTTTAGGCTCTTCTGGTAATATGCCAGGATTAAACCCACACGAGGGGATTACTAAAGGAGCATTCATTATAAGTTCCATAAATAACACTTCCCCTATAGTAGCATCTGCATATTTTTTATTTAAATCTATCATTTTATTATCTCCTTAATATTTACGGATTCCAATTTATTGCAAAAATCAGCGGAATACCATGCACACATCTTTAACGGCTTGAAAATAGAAAATAACATTTTTATATAAGAAATTGATTCGTATTCTTCTATTATATTATCACAACCCTCTCTATATGTCTTCCATTGATTCTCAAGCAAATCAATAGAATAGTCACCAGAATTTAATTTTTCCGTTATATTGATATGAGTTATAATAGCCTCTTCTCTAAAACACAAAAACATTAAATCAGATACATATGACCGAAATTTTAAAACAGCATTATTTCGGAAAAAAAGAAAAACACAATAAAGCCCCAATATAATAAGTATTATTTGTACAATAATAAGTAACATCTATACCTCCTTATTTAATCACAACTCTCAACTATTGCCCAAGTTATCGCGCTAATAAGTAACACCCCTTCACTTATCACAATAATTTTACTCACCGTTAATTGAATCTGCAATTTCTTTGTTAATTCGCTTAAGTTCGATAATGATTGCAGTTGAAGTAATATTACTTGTTCCGATTGTTTCAAGTAACTTTCTAGCCTCTCTGATTTCTTTTGTTGCTGCCTGATTAAGGCTTGCAAGTTCATTATTCTTAATTGTAATACTATCAATTGTCTTTTTTGCATTATCAAGGCGCTCTCTTGCAAGTTTATAGTCTGCTCTGATTTTGTCAGATTCAGAGAGAGCTGATTGTATAATATCTGCTTGCTGTTCAATTCGTTTTCTAAGACTGCCAATAATTGATTGGATTCCTGAATCTTCAACAATAGAAATTGTTTTTGATCCATAATAGTATCCGCATATATATGATCCGATTGAAGAAAAAATCCCAAGAAAAACAATAACACCGATAATAATCCACAAAATTTTGATTCCTTCATTCATTTTATTTCCTTTGATTTTAATAATTCTTTAATTTCCTTTAAAAGGAGAATTATCTTATCCGATTGTCCTGTTGTTGGTGTCTTAAAATTTGTTATGTAAATTAAAAATAAAATTATTAAAATAAAAAAGTCCATTTAAAACTCCTTTTCTAAAAAATATTCATCCCTGCAAGGACTCGAACCTTGATAAACAGCTTCAAGGGCTGTCGTGCTACATTGCACTACAGGGATACAATAGCGGTTAAGGGAATTGAACCCTTTATGCAAGATTGAAATTCTTGCGTGATACCATTTCACTAAACCGCCATAAATTATTCTGTAAAATGTATCATAGTAACAGCATCCGGCAAAGAATATGCTTTGCGGAATACTATTAACCGTTCTTTTGCAAACCTAAAGCATGAGTCTAAATCATCAAATTCATTTATTATACTTTTTTCCACAAATATTGGTGGGAATGAACTATCCATATGATCTTTATTAATATAAAAATCTATCTGTTCTATTTCCATTTTATCTTCCTCCCTATTATTAACTTGCACCGTAATGGAATTGAACCATTTACCCTCTGCTTATAAGGCAGACACTCTAACCGATAAGTTAACGGTGCTTATAATTATTTCTGCCCCTTTCTATGCCTACCGCGCTTGTGCTTTTTCGCTTCAGTGACCATAGAATCAAATTCTTGTTCAGTAAGTGCAATAGCTGTACCAATTTTCTGTTCATCTTTTATCGACAGATATCTAAGCCAGCTACATGCTGTAATTTCATTCAAGCCTTTTTCTCTTGCCCACTGCCTAGTAGGCTTTCTAATAACATCTGTTTCCATTCATCCTCCTTGCTAATATAAAAAAATCATACCGGCTAAACTTTTCAGCGATTACAATTAAAAGGGCACTTTCTCCAACAATTAGAACAATCAACAACCCTGCTTTTATCATCCACACAGACCGGAACACCAAGTTGCTTAATTAACTGCCCATCACCAGACTGATCAAATTGATTTATTATTTTATTTTCGATTGCCTTTGCATTTTCCTTATTTCCCATATTAGCTTCCTCTTATAATATATTAAACACAAATAGCCTTTAAGGCTTCTATAGTCTTAATTTCATATTCATGCCTTTCCTGCTTTGCCAAGTACTCAAAATCCGGATGAAAATAGCATTCCGGCTTTCTTCCGTCTTTTTTCATATGGCCGAGCTTGCCCTCTTTAACAGCGGCATTCAAGGCTTTCCGCACATCACAGGGCACGCTGCACGTGATAAGTTCCACACGCAGCCACCGCACTTTTTCCACATTGGCCTGTGCTGCGTTCATTTTCCCCTGCTGCATCTGATCTTTAAGATATTCCAGCGCAGCCTGCTGCGCTGTTTCATTGTTGTAGGCTCCCATATTCCCTCCGTTATAATAATTGCCCGGCATGAGCCGGGCTAAACTCTGGGAGGCTTACGTATTGCCACCCAAGGGATAAAATTATTAACAATATTTTATTAAATCAATATTTAATATATTAGATAGCCCTCCAACTAAATGTTGGAATTTACAATCTTTATTTATAATTTCTTCCCCGCCGCTCACATATTTTGTTTCACTCGGCCTTTTACTTGCTCTATCAATCGCCTCTATTATTGCATTGATTTCTTTTTCTGACATTTCTTATCCTCCCCAGGCCGTGAGCTTATTTGTGCTTTCTGCACTCTCACTATATATAATAATAATACAATCGAATATAATTGTCAAGTGGTTTTATGAAAATAAATAAAAATACTTTTCTAATTTTATAAGAAATCTGCTTATATAATAGAAGATACCAATACAATTGCATATATTCAATAACTACTTATGTTTTGTTAACTAATTTTATATAAAAATATTGAAAATAATTAAAAATATTCTAAAACACACTTGACTTATATTATACAATTGTATATATTGATAATAGAGATTGCAATTAAAGCAATTTTGCCGAGGAGGGCAGCATGGAAAAGATGGAAAGAATAGAAGTTTTAAAGGCCAGATTTTCAAAGAATCTTACAACATTTTCGGCTGAAGAAATAAAGAATGCCGTAAGAAATCTTTATGATATGCCTGATGCCGATATCCCGTTTCAGGTTGCCCTTGAAGTGTTACAAGAAAAACTCCCGGAAAATGAGTTTGTCGCTTTTTGTGATAGTTTTTAAATACCGGCCATAGCGCCGGTTAAAATCACCCGGTTTTCCGGGACGCTGTAGGAGGCGTTTGACATGCTGAAAATAGGATTTGCAAATAAATATTACACTTTATGGGATGTATATGATCTTAATGGGTATACACATTATGACTACCAGCAGAATTTGAGTTTCAATTTTGAGGCTGCTGTTAAAAAAACAGGCACCACAGACTATGATGAGTTTTTAAGAGGAGAAAGTAAATCCTTTAAAATACCTAAAAAGTATACTGATTTAGGCGGAAACACAATAATCGATTTTGGGAAATATGCGGGCAATACACTTAATTTTATTGTTCAAAATGATTACTCTTATTTTGAATGGTTAATGGGTAGTTGTCAAAATAAACAGTTACGCACAATTATATACAATCTCCCTATCATAGCCGAAAAAGAAAAAGAAAAAAAACAGAAAGAAATTGAATATTATAAAGAGATAGCAAATATTCCCACTTTTGAAATTGGCTCTACAGTTGAATTAACAATAAAGATTGAAACAAATTTGTTGTTTGCCGCAATATACGAAACTGCAATATATAGACAAAATCTTGAAAATTGGTTAACTGTAGATTTGCTTTTCCCGGAAGTGAAAAAATTCTGGTATAGGAATAAATCCTATTGGCTCCCCGTGCTCAACGGAAAAGCAAAAAGAATTAAAGGGAAAACAATAAAAATAATAGGAATTGCAAAAAATATTAGTATTACAAAACATGCAAAATTGCAAATTGTCGATGTTAAGAGTTTTGAAGTAATAATGTAGGAGCGGAATACGTAACCGCTCCTACGGCCCCCCCGGTCAGGTGCCAAAGCCTGGCCGGGGAATATTTAGGGCTGTGACCTACCACAGAAGGAGAATGGAGGCATGAGTATAATGTTAGGTAATTTATCACCCGAGAGAATAGCAGAAAATTTATCAGTTGAGTTTAATAAAACGACTTTGCGGACGTTGGAAGAATCACGGCAAGAAGATGTTTCAAAAAAAATTGAACCGGGTAAATGGCATTGCTTTGACTTGCCTTTTGTAATGGTATGCGGGGATATGGAAACTGCACAAAATATTTATAATTTGCTGTTGCCATACCAAGACAAAATGAAAGGGTCTATGCAAATAACAATTGAAGGATAATTACTCACCCGCCAGCTGATAACAAGAGCAGCCGGAGACGTCGTGCAAATCGGCGGGCGGGTTTAGCCTACATAGTAGGCGGATTTTTTGATAAGGAGAAAACCATGAAAGGCATTTTGGATATTTACAAAGAAGATGATTTTAACATCGAAGCGATATTTACTGATTATTATAAAAGTAGAGACCTTGACCGTATGCGGATCACCGCAGATTTTTATGATGAAAGCGTGATAAATATGATCAAGAAAAATTTTTCTTCTATGGAATTATTAGATATATGTAATGAAAAAGAAGTAATTGAGGCGATAAAAAACAAATTCACAAAAGAAGAAATTTACGGAGAGGAGTAAACCATGAAAGCATTTAAGGAAATTATCGCAGCCATCGCAGGAGCACAAGCCGAAATCGGCATAGCAAAAGCCGGGCTTGAGCAGATGAAGGAAGCGATGGAGGGAATCAAAGAAGTAGATAAAAAAATTTTAAAGTTAATCGATGAAAGATGGAAGCTATAAAATAAATAGGAGGTATAAAATGAAAATTAAACAGCTTATAAACAAAATCAGAAATAATATAGATAATCCCGAAGAAATTGCAATCATCTTACTTGAATTCGAGTCAGCTATTAAACATAAAGATTATGACAAGATCGATATCACAGAAATAGAAAAAATAGCCGAAACTCATAGCGGCAAAGAGAACATAATTGCAAAATATGCATACATGGTAGGGGTATTACAATCTAAAATTGAAGATATAAAAGATACATTGTTCTAAATATCGCTATTTAATAAAGTATATATTTTATTTTTCATTAAGTCCTTTAGCAATTATGTCAGAAACATCTTTACTTTCTGCTTTACCACTTAGTACCGCTTCTCTTATTCCATATCTACCTATCAATGCTATTGTCATACTGCCAATAAGTGTGATTCCTGTTATGAAAATATCTTTTAATTCTATAACATCTGGATTTAGTATAAAAATTATAGACACATAAATCATAATAAACAAAACAGATAAAATTGAAAATTTCAATATTGATTGAAGCCTAGATTTGTTACTTTTCATTATTTCAATATATCATAATAAAGTAAGATCATCAATATATATCTGCGCAATGAGCGGATCGGCTTCTATGGCCGTTATGTCGTGATCATTGCCCCATAATTTACGATTGCCGCCGACTCCACAGTATAGGTTAAGAATTTTCATTTACTCCTCCTTGCCTTTTTTCTTTCTCCCATATCCACGCTAACGCCTCTACACGTGTTTTTAGTGCCGAAGGGTAGTGACTGAATTTTCCTAATTTACTTTTACTATCATACAAATTGGCTAGGGTAATTTTCTTAGATACAATCACACCCAAATCATCCTGTCCTAACGCATCCTCCCTTAAAAAATAAATTCCTTCTTTATTGATTTTGTCTATTGCTGTTTGAACAAGCGCTACGGTAAGAACACAACTTTCATAATTGCATAAAAATTCTATAGTTTGCATTCCAAACCTTATCGTCGCTGAGCAATCATTTACCTCTCCACTAGGATTTAATCCCTCTTCTCGCATAAATCGGAATTTACCAGCTTTCTTTATAACCCATTTCCAGAATTCTGGCCCCATATTAAGATTATTGCTCCCGACAATCCCAAGATATTTCATTTATTACCCCCTTTTAATTGCATTAGACAACACGCACACAAGAGCCTGGATTTCAGGCGAAAGTGGCCTTTTAGGGATTAATCCTGAGTAATAAAATACAGAAACATTTGAAGACCCATTATTGTCAAATGACATACAACTATCATAATTAAGATCAATAATCAAGCCAGATTCTTTATGCACCCGATTCCAGCCAATCCAAGCCTCAAACAGCAGGGACTCGAAATTCTTTATACTATACTTTTGCTTTTTCGATTTTGCCGTAGCAATCTCTCGGGTGATCTCTGCAATCTGCTCATACTCGGAATGTGTTTTATGTTTTTTGAAAGCCTTTGACAGCTTGCAGCATTCTCCGATAAATTCAGGTGTTATCAGTTTTACCACATTGTCATATGTCATGTTTTTGCCTCCATAACTTGCAAAAATGATTTAAATAAATTGTACAATCACGAATAAACATCCCATCCATGCGGCTACAAAAACCTATTGGAAGCTCTTCTTCAAAATCTACACAATACTTGCAATGTGAACAACGCAGTAATACATTTAATTCCTTATCCTTGCATTTTGAATAATTATATTTTTGATTGAATTCTTCACGAGTTTTAACCTTCATTTACTCCTCCTTGCCTTTTTTCTTTTTGTATTTCATGTATTCCACAATAATATCCTTACCACAATGTAGCCAGAAAATTCTCCCGCACATCGGGCAGCGATAAACAATCGCAAAATGTGTATCAGTAAAACTTTCCCTTATTGACCCGCGCGGTGGATTATAAGAAAAACCAATAACAAATTTAAATTCATCCATATAGTTTTTAGGGTGACAATCAAAACATGGATAACCATAATGAGCAGGGTACAAATTCCCTGTATATAAAAGATTAGATGGAATTTTCATTCTCTCCATCACTCCTCTATATATTTAAACGTTATACGGTTGACAGGTTGGCCATGCCGTAGCTTACATTTATGAAATAAAACATTAACAACGAATTGATGCGGCGTATATTCCGGGAATCCCTCTCTATTAACGTTTTGTTGGGTATAATTATGTGGTCTTGCTGTTATCGCTTCGACCTTTACAATCTCAATAGGTCTGATTTTCTTGATCTTTTCGCCTTTCTTTAGGCCCATTGCTTTTTCTACTGCCATGGCCCTATCGCCGGGCTTAAGAAATCCCCAGCCTGCGCGTGTTGTTTCGGTTTTAGCGCTGGCCTTGATTTGATTCACAGTATGAGAAAATGACATATTACGCATTGCTACTCCTTTTGCTCCATTCCATCACAGTTTTTAGTGCACAGATAAGAACTTGAAGTTCAGGACGGAGGAGCTGGTCAGATTCAAAATCGTTACATAAAAAAGGTGTTATCGTTCTGTCAAGAATTTCAGCTGGAAAATAACATGCTGAAAAAACCATTTCATTTACACAAAAAGATGGAACGTAAGTATAATCTATAAAAATAAAAGTGTCTTTAATCTTTCTATTCAATCCATCCATTGCTTGATGTAAAAGAGATTGAAAATGTAAAAACTTATACATAGGAATTTCACAAAAACGACCTAACTTGATCATGGTTGGTATATAATCTAATAGACAGATTGACTCACCCTTAAAACAAATATAAAGTCTACTGTGACATGACAGCCCTGCCTCATAATCAAAGCTATTATCACAACAAAACTTTAGAAAATCAGGCGTTATAAGATCAATTACCTTTTGATATTCCATTCAATCCTCCTTTCTAAATATCCAAAAATTGTGTACCTGTGATGGTTTTAACAATTACCGATATTGTAAATTCATTTTTACATTTTTGACACGTCCCGTAGCCCTTGCCCGGCATTATCCGATCTGTTTTATGCACATGCTTGCAGTATGGACAAATTATTTTTTTTTGAAAGGATACTTTATATTTCTTTTCCATCAATACCTCTTCCCGTGCTTATGCTCTCTTGTTTTGTTGTATGCCATTTTTGCAGCAATGTGGTTTTCGATATCGATCTTATAAAAGACCGAAAAGTCTATCATGCAAGAATAAAACGTATTAAAACAATTTTTAGCTATTCCGGAATTTGCTTCAGGATTAGGGAGAGTGCGCGAAATATTATATAATGTACCTGCAATTGTTTTGTAGAATATTATACCATGATCTGAATTGTACAATAATTCCTTAATCCCTATATATCCGCATAAATCAAACAACCTGATAAAAACGTCTGCGATTTCATCCTCGAAAGTATCTTTAATTGTATTTTCAAAACCTTTTTTATTAGGAATAGGATTTAAAATATATTTTTTCAAATATTCATTTCCGTTATCAATAAAATAACGATTTAAAAAATCATTCTTTCTGTGTGCTTCTACCGCCTCGCTTAATTCGGTAACTATCAACATGAGCAATTCCCAGATATCTCGGTTATGATTGATACCGGTACCATTACAGAGAGTGCACCCTTTTTTACATTTATTACAACCCCCACATTCTGGCTCGCTACATAGTGGATCAATCTCATTTCTACATTCCGGGCAATCATAAAACCCGCTTTTTACTGCCTGCTCGTGGCAATCGTTAATTAGCTGTTGTGTGTTCATGGTTTATCCGTGCCTCCTTTCCATCAATTTTGTTTTGATTTGTCACAAGTCTAAAAAGGCTATTCCGGCTTTTTTGGAATGCTTTCATTTCATCCTGTGTCATTTCCCGTGGTCTGTATTTTGTCACATTTTTACTTCTTCCTGTCTCTTGTAGCAACCCTGTTGTTTCACTTCTCTTTTACTCCTCTCCTCTTCCTTCTCCGCCCTATATCTCTGGTATGCGCGGATATCAGCCTGGCAGCAATGTAGCCAGTAAATTCGCCCACACGCAGGACACCTATAAACAATAGCCGCTAACTCATCGGGGCTACAAGTCTTGATTGATCCATGCGGTTTTTCATATGACAACCCGATGACAAATCGGAATTTGTCCGTATTGTCTTTGATTTTGCATTCAAAGCACGGATAGCCATAATATGCCTCATGCAAGGCGCCTGTATAAATCAATTCATCGGGTATTTCAATTTCAACTGAATGCCTGGCATCAATGTGCTCAAGTTTTTCTTCCTGTGTTTTTGTTAATTTGCCGAAGCGGGATATCCGTTGTAAAAAAGTATGTATCAATTTATTTTCGGCGGCAGAAAGTGAGCCTCTTTTATTCTTTTGTAATGATTTAATCTTAAATTCCAAGTATTCAGTTTCTGTCATGACTTGCTTCTCTTTCTCCTACACCAAACCAACTTTAAAAGTGGCGATTCCCATACATGATACCGGCATTCTCCACATGCGATAGAGCCTACTCTCGTACCATCGTTAATAAAAGGGCATGGCGTCTCTATGGTTATACTGCCTGAACGCCTTTTATATTTTATCAGCATTATTAATTTCCTCCTGCCCTCTGTTTTATCTTAATCATCCCGTAACCAGTCAATCACCTTGTCAATTGTTATCCCTGCTTTATCTGCCATGTATTGCAACATGAATTCTGTACTTTTATCCTCTTTGTCACAATATTCTCTAGCTTCCTGAAGAATAATACATTTTTCAATTGACAGCTTATTTTTCTTGCTCATTTAATTATTCCCTCCTGCCCATTCAGGGCGTGGCAAGATTCTGCCCTTTAAATGCTCTGGGCATTCTCTCCAGAGGATTAAATAGGGCAGCTGTAGCCATTTATCAACAATGTATGATCCGTCCTCCTCCGTCTCCTGAAAAGAGCAGACACCCTCACTGTTAATGTCGATAACCCTTGCGGTATCTGGTGCAAAATCCCACGGGGTGCCGATTGGACGGTAATGGTCGAACATATAAACACCCTTGTTTTGTGTTGTATAAAATATATTTTCTCCAATGCCAGATATCTTTTCAAATAACATTATGTCTTTATTATCTTGTCCGTTATTCCAGCACCAACACGGACACCCGGGATATAGCCACGGGTCAACGGGATTTTGTTTATCTATTTGCATTTATTGCCTCCTGCCCCTTGAAATCTTTTAATTTTTATGATTTAGCCTCCCTTTTGTCTGTTAACCCTTTTAACATTATTGTAAGCTCTGCGCATTCCCTTTTTAAGATAGTCTGCTGCTCAGTTAACTTTTTGAATTCGTATTTGTTTTGTGCTATTTTGTATTTACACGCTTTTAATTCATTGGATAACGACTTAATAATTTTGTCATACACTTCTTTTTTTACGTTCATTTACGCCTCCAATAATTCAGGGTTTAGACGTCGGTAGTCCCAAAAATTTAATGAACCTGCAAGATAAGCCCAGGGCTGCTTAATTGACAATGCTTTCATCTTTATCCCCTCCCTTTAAAGCTTTGGTTATATCTTTGTTGCAGCTTGTGCAATATTTCCTGTCTCCGCCTCGAACAGGCACAAACTCGCTTGCACAGTCTGGCAAATTATCGAATGTATAAAACTGCGCATATCTTTGTATTATTTTTTCATAATATCCATCGGTGCTTCCACAATAAGGGCAAACAGTTATCATTTACGCCTCCAATAATTCAGGGTTTTGATTATGCGTGCTCTGGGTCTTCCCTTATCCAATCATCAACAACTGTATCGGGCGGCAAATAATCCCCCGATTGTTTGAGTTGTTCATCCGATTGACTGGATGCAGGTACTATGTCGATCATTTCGGGTGTGTCGGTGTGTAGTTTAAGGGCTGCTAATGGATACCGCCAATATTTATCCGATTGCATTATTCCGTCACCAATATCTATTATTTTTATTGCTTCCCTCGGTGCCTCGTCACCATTATAATCATAAAAAATGCTACCCCATTCCGCCTTTAACCATTCTGGCACATCGTCTCTCACGTCAACAATATCACCAATCCTGAATTGATACGGCTGCTCTGCAGTCTGCTGCTCTGCGGCTTCCTGGGCTTCGTATTCTGCACGGGTTGCGGGGATTATGTCTTTGATATTGATAACCCATCCAGGACTATCGACCTGAATATACTTGCGCCGCATAGGCCCAGGCGGTTCATCAACTTTTATAACCCTATTTATCAAGTAATCCATCAATCCAGCCCTATTCTTATGAGTATACTTAAACCCAGTCACCCTCACATAATCGCCGGGCTTGTATGGATTCCCCACGCGCTTTGCTGTTTTCTGCGGTTTAGGGGCTTCAACCGAGGGCAACTGAAAAGCAGGGATTATCCCGATAGGAGGAACAATGATAATCGACTCAAGTGCAAGCTGGCAACGCTTCAACAAACTTTCCAGCCGCTGACGTTTGTCTGTGTCAATGATCGTTACGATGATAGGGGCCATTTTGTCGAGTAGTTCTTTAATCGTGATATTGACAGGCATATGTCTCTCTGATTTTTTTGTGGGTACTTTATCAAATATCCCCCTCCTGCCCGCGGCTATTTCGCTTTCGGCAATATCACGACCACCCCAGATAATGCTTGCAGATTCTATGTCGTATAAGCCTTTGTTAGTTTTACTCATGATTTTCTCCTCCATCATTTAAGTTTTCCATCACCCACTGCTTGGCTCTATTAAGCGCATCCATCATTCGATCCGATGCGGTAAGCCAGTCGGTGAAGGTTTTGCAATTGGTAAATTATTTTCGTAAAATACTTTTATATTTTCCATAAAAACATTTTTTATTTCTCTTGATGTTTTTTCAGGTAAATTATAATCTATTTCAAAGCTGATTTTTACTTTCATGGTTTAGTCCTCTTCTTCATCTCTTGGCAATAATTCAAAATCTATTGCATTTATTTTTTCATTATCGGATTCACAGCATAAAAGAATAGCTATAGAGTCATGCATAAAATCAAGCACAATTGTAATTTCATTTAATAAATCGATATCGTTTATTTTTTTACTTAACATAAACAACCTATTGTATTGTTTAGCCAAACTGATTCTTAATTTATCAAAGTCTACTTTCATAAAACATACCTCCTATCATATTTTTTAACCGATCCTTTCATCTCTTGCCTCTTTCGCTAAATTCATATGTGCAATCATGAATTCCCTTGCTTCACCGGCAATCCTTGAGGTTAACCGCATGACAATGCTTTCTTTGACTTTATCATAAAAAGTCCCGTCTAACGGCCTTAATAATTTTGCTTTTTTCACTGTTTGTACTTTGAATAAATGTTTACTGTTAACTGAAATAATACCGTACTTGTGATTTACAGCCTCTATGATGGGAGTGGCTTTTTCTACTAAATAATCTGGTAATGCAAAATAAAAGTAATGCCTGTTTATATTCACGTCTCTTTTGATAAAATCATGTTTTGATTTCTTAAAATCTGCCTTCAAGTCTTGGATAGATACTTTGATTTCTATCTCCCCGATATATCCTGATTTTGTGATAAAAAGAAAGTCCGCACAGTTCACTTCATCCGTACAATAATGATATTGCAGCTTGATTCTATATCTCCAATATAGAGCATGTTTAATCATGGCCGAATTAAGTTTTGTCATTGTTCAGCCTCTCTATAAAAAAGCAACCTATCGCTGGACATTATATGCCTTCCGCAAAACCAACAATCAATATAGCCATCCCGTGTATCGATATAAAAACTTAATTTATAATACGAAAAATGTACCAACGCCCCACAATGTGCGCAGAAAACTTTATAGATCATTCTGTGCGCCTTCCGGTCTGTGTTGTAGACTGGTTTTCCAATCGTTATATGGTGGTATGCCATTAGCTACATCTGCCTCACCGTATAACCGTAACCAAATGCCGCGATTTATTCTTAATCCTGGCTTATCAGTAAAATAAAACCATTTACCGTCACTGTCCATCGCTAACCACTCAGCCCATTCCGGAGCATCACGCCAATAATCAACTGGAACTTCAGCCACATAACCTCGGCAATTCCTTGCAGCGATCTCACATAAATCCTTGTATGTCGGACATACACCCTTTGCGCAAAAGGAGCAGTTCAAACAAGATTTCTTTTCCATGTTATGCCTCTAATAATTCCTGGCTTTGATGTTTATTGCCGATGATTTCAGAATCGGGATTATCCTCTAAATAAGTATGCAAAGCCATTCTTCCATATATAGTAGATGCTTCAAATCTCATTAAATCAGGATTGTAAACAATTCCAACTACCCCTATTTTAGATTTTATAATATCACATACATAAGCATCTTTATTTTTTATTTGTTTACCAGTGAATAAATCACGGGCAATAATATCATAGTTTTCTAAATCAAATAATTTATCTAATCCTTTTTTAATTTCTGAAATATGATACCATTTGAAATGTAATTGATCAGTATGTTTATTTTTTAAGCAATACCTAATTTTAATTTCCTGTATTTCCTTTGCTTTCATTGCTGCCTCTCTTCTTTTCCATAAAAATTCTAACTCACATTCATCACAGCAAAAACTCTTGCAATTTAACGCCGCCTTATCATCGCAATCTGCCTTGTAATATTCTTCGCAATACTTATTATCGCATTCTTCGCAATAGTGATAATTCCCTTGTTCATAAGAATCATATACACACCCACAATTAGCACAAACATCATAACTATCTGGAATAACCTCTAAAAACATTTGCATCATATATACGATATTTTCTGCTTGCTCTTGTGATAACTTTGGTGATTCAATTAGACAACCATCTGGAATTTCTTCACCTCTGAGATAATCAACAAATTTATTTATCTTTTCAAGTAATGATAATTCGCTCTGCATTTTTTATTACTCCTTTATAAGTGATCTCTCTTCTTTTGTGATATGAGCTTTTAACATAATTGGAATATTTATCCCAATCATAAATTTATTATCACTATCTGGCAGCGTTTCATATACAACATAAGGCTCTTCAGCAATATCATCGCAACCAATGATATTATTCTTTATTAGATAATCTATAAGAATTTTTTTTATTTCCCACAATTCTACCTTAATGATTCTTTTCTCTTCTGATTTAATTATAATTTTCATCTATTCCATCCTTTGCTTTAATATGTACAAAGCGCATATAAGTGCTTGAATCTCTTTTCGGAAATAACAAAGTGGTTGATTAGGAAAATCAGAAAAACAAAAAGCCAAATATCTATCAGCATACTTCTTATTTAAATCTTTATCGAATAGCAATATCCGATCCGCCTCTTCCACAATTCTCCACTTATACAAATTATTTAAAGCTTTTCTATTCCAACCATCCCTTGCCTGATTAATAAAAGATTCAAACAACCAGTTAAAAGTCATTAGAGGCATTTCGCCTCTGTTTATCTTTTTAATACCAGTCATTAAAATCGATACATTATCTTGATTATCCTTAAGATCAAAAAAAGTATATTGACACCAGAAATTTATAAACTCCGGTGTAAGTAATGCAACTATATTTTTATGTGTTATTTTATTATCCATTTACTTTCACCATTACCCTTTTTTCTCCTGTTGATTTTTTAATTCAAATTTCACGACCAAACCCATTTTTAATAATTTACTAATTTCTGTATATTTATAATCAGTTACAACGGTAAAATCATCAAGATACTGGCTCTTATAAATGTTGAGTGTATTAGTAAGATAATTAAGCCATTCTTTCTTAAGTTTATCTGTTAGTATCTTCATATATTCCCCCTTGCAATATAATTTATTATTTTATTATCACTGTGGATAATAAATTATTTTATGTTTCTGTATATTTTTATTGAAAAATTTCTGATCCATTATTCTGTTATATCCATTATGATCTGGCCATTGCAAGGCATACGGGTCATTATATATTAACGTTTTATCCTTATCATCAAAGCCAACGACTAGAACATAATGGCCACCTGCTGGAAACTTCCCAACAATTTGTACAGGTGAATCATTGCAGATAGTCTGACGTATTTCTTCATAAGAGAGACCGAACGAAAATTCACAAACTGATTCTTTGTATATTATTTCCATAACTGTGGGATAAAGTTGTGGTATTTCATTTGGCGGATATTTGTTATAATCCAAATCCCTGGTTTTTTTGAATTTCTGAAGGTGGGCTGGATTATGAAAGATCATAAGTAAAGAGTCTTCGGGCTGTTCCCCTGGCGTAAATACTGACATATCATAACAGCAAATATCTAATGCCATTGCAGCGCATGTTGGGCCACAAGCTATACTACGAATTTGCCCTGTATACATTTTTATTAAGCTTACCTGTGCATTTTTTGTTTGCTCATAATATTGATCTTTTGTTCCTAAAATCTTTCGCATCCATAACCTCTTATATTTATGTGCAGCCTACTATGAGGCTTAAATAGGCTGCACAATTTTTCTCAAATTTGTCAATCTTCTTAAACTTTAATCCCGCCCAACGGGCGAGTTCCGTCAAAAAAATTACCACCGAATGTATCTTTACTAAATGCTGCCCATAACAAGCGATACTAACCTGTCATGGTGCTAGTAGTCAATTGGATTATCGATTGTCTCGCCTCCTTCATTATTCCCTTTTTATACACAAGGAATAATATGCTGATAATATTAGAGATATAAAGTAACCTAAATAATATAATAACATATTTATAGTTTATTGTCAAGCTTTTTTTTAATTATTTTTTTTTCTTTTAGCATGTCTAATATTATACGCATATTTTGCGCGGCTTCATCTTTTGATACATATTCATTGCTATGCTTGAATTCATCAGGATTGTATCGATTTGGCAAATAATCCTTAATGTAAGGGCTACCCCCTTTGTTTTCTCGCAAAGCTGTTTTTATTGATTGTTCTATATCTGACATCTTAGGAGGTGTAGAATTACTTGATACATAATATAACTTAACAAAAGTTAATACATCATTCAATCTGTCTTTCCTAATAAATTTATTTATATATTTCAGTGCATTGATTAAGTTGTACTCATTGAGATACTTACCATATTCTTTTTCTATTTCCTGAAAAAATTGATCTTCAGAAAGTTCCATTATCTTGCTCCCGTATTCTCTTCAGCCGATCTTCTATGGATTCAAGTTTTGTTGTTTTACACGCATTAAGATAACAATCAAATCGACTACCATTTAGAATTACATGGAGCATTATTTGAGATCGCATTTTAGGGTCATTTCTCCATTCATCATATTTATTTTGTATGACAGCTTTAAATTGATCTGGCGTTACCCCTTTTGCTATAGCATTCCTAATACAGCATAGAGCAGTGTATGGTATTTCATATATTTGTTGTCCGGTAATACTATTCCATGCATCACGGATTTCAGAGTAAATTTTAGCATTATTGGTATTAAATTTATGTGTATTAGTGATGAAGGTAGAGGGAATAGGATTATCAATGTTATTTTCTAGTGGATTCCTTATATCTCCTAGTATACTCTCTCTCTCTCTCTCTTTATTTTTATTTCTAAATTCTAGAGTCTTAGTTATAGGGGTCATTGTCGTTAAACTGTCTTGGGACTTTTGGGACAATGTCCCATTTCCTGTAGCTATTATTTCTATTTCTTCTTTTTTGCTTTTAATTCGTTCTCTATAATCGGCTTTTCTCTCTGCTTCACTTGAAGACTTACCGATTAGAGATTGAATTTCAAGTATAAAAATTGTGCCATCATCTAATTTATCGATAAGCTCCATTTTAAGGAAAACAACAAGTGCACATCTGATATGATCAATATCAACATTACATAAAGTAGACAGCATAGCTTCATCATAAGGGATAAACTGTTTATATCTTAACTCGCCTTTATTTTTCAAAGATAATAAACATAATTTTAAATAAATGTTTGAATAAATTATCCCATTTGGCTGGCTTTCTATTAGTTTTATTTCTTCCTGGTTGAAGAAATCGTCCTTAAGTTTTAGATAATAGTATTTCTTATTGTCTGACATTTGACCATCCTTTATAATTAATTTTCAAAAAAGATATGATTTTAAAATTCATAATAATAAAAAAGGGTTTTGTTATCCCCACCCTGTGACTAGCAGGGTCTCCAGAGGAAAAGAAGGGGATAACAAAACCCAATCCTCTGTATTTTTATAGTCAATTTGATAATAGCATATTTAGTAATTTATGTAAATACATTTTTTCAAATAAATTGATTTTATATTCTGTTTTCAGGAATGCTTAAATCGCTTAATTTGTCCTTTTATTTCTTATAAGGATTCATATTAACCTTATAAGAAATCTTATAAGCTTAAAAAAGACATTATAAAGATTTGTAAGAATCTTAAAAGCCCTATTAAAAGGATTTTAAGATTTATATTAAATCCTAAACAAACTAAAATATTTATAAATTTTGCTTAAAACACTTGACCTAATTTTTCATATAATATATAATATATTATTGCTTTATAATTTAATTATACTTAATAAAGTATATTATTCGGAGGTATATAATGACAAGTACATTAACAAATAGCAAAACTAATATATTGTTATCATGGTTAAAACAAATTCCTTATTCGCTTGGGTTGTCTTTTCCCTATACAAATGGAGAAATAGCTGTATTGATATTCAGAAAAGAAATTGAAGATTATAATTTTCTGCCGCATTCTGTTCCACTTAATAAAAGAGCTGAATTTGCAATCCCTTTAATCGGTGAAGAAAATATAGAAAAGATCAAAGAATCATTACAATATAAAAAAGCTATCACAATTGCAAAGGTACTTATTACCAGGCATTACCGCGATGCACACGGGATAGATTGCCAGGGGTATATCGAAGATTTAGAAGAAGAACTAACCGGCTATGAACTCACAGATGAAGAAAAAGAACTTATTGCATCACCAGCCGAATTCTGGAATGGTTAGAATTGATCAACATTCCAGGATTTGGATAAATATAACAAATATCTTTTTCTTAAGTGTTTTTTTGATCATTAATTTAGTAATATATTTTTTTGTTAATCATACTATTACGATATTAGTAATAAACTGTTCAGTATTTTTAACATTATTGATTATAGCTATTTATTCAACAATAGCAGGATCGGATTTCGGCCTAGGCTTATTATACGGATTAACATCGCTAACCCTTTCTTATTATGGGGATGCAGGGAATGTAGCTGGCATCCTGTTTATTATTTTTTCTATTTATGCCTTCCCAAATAGCACATTTGTGTATTTCCTCCTTATTCTAAATGTAGTTGCTATTTTTGTTAAATTCATCATAAACAATTATAACATATTTCTTTTGTTTAATGTATTTTTATTCTATATCGGCGCTTACAGTGTATTTAACTTTTTAATATTTAAAGGTGGTAAAGATGGGAGAGAAAACAGAAATTGAGAAAATAATCGACAGAGTCGATCAGAATAGAAAAGAAATAAACGCACTTGAAAACAGAATTATAATGCTTGAAGAAAAAAATAAAACGGCAGATAGCGAAATTCAAGATTTGAAAAAATATAAAGAAGTCGTCATTGAACTTAAAAAAGATATCAAGATCATTATTGATAAACTTGCAGACTTGAAAGGGTTAGCCGACGCGAAAGCAAGAACAACACTTACTATAGCTATAGCAATTCTGTCTCCATTATTTACTGCACTAATTGCATTTCTCATGTGGTGGTGGTTCTATAAACCAGTCAATCAACAGAATATACAACAGGTAACGCCTAAAACCAGTATGACATATATTTATAATTTATCATAAATAAAATGCCGGAGGTGTGGTATCCCTCCGGCAAAGCAACCAAATAATTAATGCCTATCTTACTCGATAGGAATCCTCCTTTTTTTAAGTTAACTCTTTATACAAAGAGTTTTTAAAGGTTAAAAATAGTGTAAGATATTTAAACGCCAACGGCGTTATTCGCTTAATCGATATACAAATTTAGCCTGAAATTCTTTAAATTGCTCTTCTTTGCATAATACTATATTGTTTTCGCCAAGCAGTTGTTTATATGTATCATAGTCAATCTTTGCAACAGCAAGGCCGTTTATTTTTTTTATTGCAGCTTCTGTGATTTTTAATCTCATAACTGTATTATTAAACTGTATAGAATTACTACAGAAAAAATAAGACAACTTTTCTTCTTTATCATATTTTAAAATATAGATCATTTATTTGTCTCCACCTATTACTCCTTAAGGTTCGCTGTTTATTTATCATTAGCTTTACCAGTATCATCAACATTATCAATAACCCACTGCCTGGCCCGATTAAGTGCGTCCATCATTTTATCTGATGCGGTAAACCATTCGATATATGATTCGCTATCTTCTGTAAGACACCACACACTCCCTTCTTCTTCGCAGCTCTCACCTATCTTTGCTAAGGGACAATCAATACATTTGGAATTATTATCATAATGGAATAGTGCACACAATTTAAAATCACATGAATACCAATCCTTGCCAATAATCTTTTCCATCTCATAGATGAAAATACGGCTATTGCCATAGCCATTTTCAATTTTATTCTTTACGCAAGCCCTCCTCTTCTCCCAATTCTGAATAGAATCGTCTATCGCCTGTAATGTTTTCTGTTTTGTCGGCATATATACCATCCTTTTTTTATTTCTTTTTAGCTCTCGGTTTGTATTTATACACTACCTTCCCTTTGTGCCCATGCAGCCGCCAAACAGTGCCATCAAATGATGGAACATAACCAGATTCCCATAATTGAACGCAAGGGGAAAAATCGTATTTATAAGAAATATTGAAAAAAGAAGAAATATAAGCCCAGACCGAATCCCTGACCAAAACCCCGACCAAATCCCAGACCGAAGCCCCGACCGAATCCCTGACCGAAGCCCCGACCGAAGGCCCGACCGAATCCCTGACCGAAGCCCTGACCGAAGCCCAGACCGAAGGCCCGACCGAAGCCCACTTTTTTAATAGCTTAATCGCCTCTTTAAGTCCGATTTTATATCTCCTTATTTCGAAAGGATTTATTATTTTTTTAATATTTAGAGGTGCAATGGTTGAAACTTTAAGCTTTTTGCATTGTATTAATACAGTTTCAAAATCATCTTTGAGATTGATTCTGTCTTTAACCAATTCCTTCTTGAAAAAATCATACTCATAATGATTCGCTTTATCAGGATTGATCTGATAATAAGCTGCAATTTCGCTATGCGAATCTGCCTCTTTTACGGTTTGATTAGATATAAGTTTTAACTCGCCCTTCAGTATCTTTTGCCGCTGTTCCCAATTAAAATAAAACAGCTTGCCTTTTATAGAGCATAAACTAAAAAAATCACACATATATCCTCCTATATTTTAATGCACTTAAAAACTATTATATCTTGATCTATCCAGAATGCTTCCCCATACTGATTATGATGATCTGGCAATTTATACGCTGGTTCACCTTCAATCTTATATATTATGTTTCTGCCTGTTTTTAACCCCCACGCCATAGCAGCCATGATTGTATCAAATCCACGAACAGGTTTTTCAATATATCCGGTTTCTCTATATTGTCTTGCCTTTTTGGGCGTTGTTACATGATAAAGAATCATTATAGTATTCCTCTTTGTGCTACAACCATTTTTATTAAATAAGATTTATTCTTTCTTGTCCTCATTTTCCATCTCCTGAATAAATATATTTTTTGAGAATAATGCATATGTTGCTTTGCCGTTAACGGCAATTAGCCCCTTGTCCCTGGCAGTTTTCATTTTATTTAAAAACCACAAAGGGAATGCAGCCGCCTTCACTGCCGGATGAGTAAACCCAAGAAGTTTAGTTGAGCCATTAAAACTACCATCATAGTTTCTAAAAACTATGTCAGCATATTCTTTCAGATATTCAATATATGATTTTTCTTTATGAGGTAAAGTTATTTGCTTCCCTGATTTCTGCTGAATAGCAAGCGCATTGTTTTTTTGTTTCTCAAATATCCATAGAAATAATGTTAATATACACCCGCCCATATCAACGATAAAATCTAAAATTATTGCAATTGTGTATTTTATTGCTGGAGACAATTCACCAGATTCATTTATTCCTATTTCCGATGCCTTTATTTTTTGCGATTGAGTTTTTAGTATAGCTTTTTTTTCTTCATACAGTCTAGATAATTCGATCTTAGCCTTTTCTATCTCTGGTTGTATCTTTGCATATGCCACCCATGAATTCTCTTCATCATTATATTTATCCTGATATCCTTCGATATTAATAGTTATTGCATTAATCTGATTATTAAGTATTTCTATTTCAGGACTTATAAGGATTGAAGAAATAGCTATTCGTTCTCTATTTATTCTTGCTTTGTCCATTTTATACCACATACCAAAAACTGTAAACGCCATAGAAGCACAGAAAAAAATAAACCATACAATAAAAAGGAATATAGAAATAATCTTTCTTTTGTGTAGAAAAAAATTTACTGCTACCTGAAAAGTACTATCCATCATGCCTACGGTTATAATAGGGAATAACCAGACAAATAATAAATCAAAGCCTATCCACTCAAAAAAACCTGTATTAAAATATATAGAAGTAGCAAGCGTTGCTATAATCCCAAAAACTAAAATAATTTTAATAAGATTGATTTTTATATGCATAAAATTAAATTATCCTGCTTATTTATTAAATATCAAGCCCATATAGCCTTTTCCCAATTCTTACTAATAATTTCTATATCACTATAGCGCACGCCTTTTATTTTCTTTTTCACCTTATAGGTTATAATACCTGATTGTTTTAATTGTCTTAAGTGGTATAGAATTCCTGCATGATGGAATTTTTTATTTTCCTTCTTACTGATCTCTGCGGTTATTCTGCTAATTGTTAATCTATTACCCATCCCTTTAGCTTTATATTCAGCTATAATTAGCATTATCTTCTCTTTTAATTCCCTATTCATTCTTTCTTGCTTTAATAATATCATATTATTTTACTCCTTGAAGTTTAATTCCGGTAATTTCGTAAAATACTTCCTTATCAAAATATGGAATTTCAAGTATTTCCTTTCTATTACGCACAGACAAATTACGCCAAAAATACTTAAAACTTTCTTTAAATGATAAATATTTATAATCCCCCGATTTACCTGTGGAAGCTTTCACTCTATATTTTATGAATTTAAAAGTATTTAAAACTTTATAGGCTGTTGAATTTCTTATTTTTAAAAATTCGTTAAAATTTATTAATTTATTAAAGAAATATATTTTTTTAGGACAATCTGTATTCCAGTCGCCACTGTTCCGGTTGCCACTGTTCCAGCTGCCACTGTTCTGGTTGCCACTGTTCCAGTCGCCACTGTTCCAGCTGCCACTGTTCTGGTTGCCACTGTTCCGGTTGCCACTGTTCCAGCTGCCACTGTTCTGGTTGCCACTGTTCCAGCTGCCACTGTTCCAGCTGCCACTGTTCCAGCTGCCACTGTTCTGGTTGCCACTGTTCCGGTAGCCACTGTTCCGGTAGCCACTGTTCCGGTTGCCACTGTTCTGGTTGCCACTGTTCCGGTAGCCACTGTTCCCATCTCCCGTATTAACAATTGATAATAATTCGTGCCAAGATATTTCCCTAACAATTTTAATTTTATTTGTTACCTGTTTAGAATCATTGATCCCCAATATGTCTCCTATTAAATCAACTTCTGCCACTTTATTTTTACTATCGAATGTATAGTAATTAAAACAATTTATTGCTTTAATACATGCGTGAAAACCATTATCACACAATTTTATACGCTCACTCGTTTCATAAGTTTCTCCGACTTTATATTGGAATCCTCTGCATGTCCAATCATGGTTAAAAACCTTATACGCTTTCATTTGTTATCTCCTCCGGTTTTCTTACTATATTTCAACGAATACAGTTAAATTAGCCATACAAAAACCACCCCTATAATAGAAGCTATTGATATTATCATTGCTATCCCTATTTCTTTTTTACTGCGCCCCCCTGTATATATACACCGACAAGTACTGCATAAAGTAAACTGAAACAAAAAAGAAATAAGCTTAAATATATTTTCATATTTAAATTCTCCTTGATTGTAATATATCATAACTAATTTTATATGTCAAGAGAAAAAAAATATATTTTTAAAATACTTGACAAAATTTTTTAATTGTGTTAATGTATTAAAAGAATAGTTTAGGAGGATTTAAATGGAAGAAAAGAATCTAGTTACTTGCCCTAGCCTTGGAGATATTACAAGTTTAACAAAAGCGGCAGAAGCTTTTTCAAAAAGTACTATAGTCCCAAAAGCCTATAGGGGTAATGCCTCTAATTGTTTTGTTGCTATTGATCTTGCGGCTAGGTTGAACTACTCACCACTTATGATAATGCAGAATATGTATATTTTACATGGTGAGCCAAGCTGGAAAGCGCAATTTGTTATTGCGCAGCTTAATCGCTCAAGCAAATATGAATCATTACAATATAAGAAAATAAATCTTGGGATTGTTACAAAATTAAAATATATTATATATAAATATGAAAATGGAGAAAGCCGTTCTACAAAATATGAAAAAGAAGCGCCTGATTTTGAGAATATTGCATATATAGCATATGCTAAAAATAAGCAGACAGGAGAAATTGTAGAAAGTACTCCGGTAACAATTGAAATGGCCATAAAAGAAGGTTGGTATTTTAAGGACGGGTCTAAATGGCAGACTATGCAGGATCAAATGGGTTATTATAGAGCTGCTTGTTTTTTTGCGAGGCTATATGACCCTGAAAGCCTTCAGGGAATGTATACAGTAGAAGAAATGGAAGATATGGGGAAACATGAACGGATAAGAGATATTACACCAAAAAAAGATAATAAAAATAATAAAGATCAATCAGATAATAGTAATACGCAAAACTCTATGAAAAAAGATAAGAAGGATATAAAGCAAAATGAGAATATTGAGAATATTATTATTATTAATACAGAAGATGCGAATATCGCTGATAAAACAATAAATTGTTATGATATAAAAGTTGAAAACATATACTCATTTATATCTCAAATAAAAGATGCCGAAGTAAAAACAGCTATCGCAAAAAAATATAGACAAAATTTAAGTGACACGAATATGGTGCAAAGCATTATTAAAGAAATAGAAAGCATATTACAAAATCAAAATGCTGATATTGATAACATAGCCGATGCTGGATTTAATGCTGCAATATCTTCAGAAGCGAAATCAGAAGAAAATAATTTAATCCCTCCTGAATATATGCTAAAAGACAAGAATGGGAAAGAGCACAATTTTTATGACTATATAAAAGCAGTTATTGATGATAACAAAAATCACAGTTCTGATCTACCAAAAATTTCACTTAACCTTATTTATTCAGCATTCGACAAATCAGATGAAGAGAAAGCGTATACTCTTCTAGTAATATTTAGCAGCCATTCAGCTGTAAAGGATAAAATGCTTGACGAAAAAACATCGCTCAAATCAACAATTGCTAATGCATTAGAGAGAAAAAATATAGAACAAATTAAAGCGATGATAAAAGCATGTATGCCATTAATTATTCCGAGGTAATAATAAATAATGGTGTTACGAATATTCTGTAAAATAGTTAATATTGTTTTCGGTGATGATAGCATGACTATTAATATAAAATATGCTGGCGATAGATTTTCTTTTCTTAAGAATAGCCTAACTAGACTAATAACAGATAGAAGGAAAAAACTTATAGAAATTTCTACATATCCTTCTGATAAATGGGAAGCCGCATTTAAGTTTTGGCATAAATGTATTGATATGATTTGTAACGAGCTATCAGCCCGGAAAATAAATGTTATTTATGATACAATTCCATTAACGAAGTTAAATTTTAAAGAATATTTGAAAGCAGAATTTGGGCGTCATAAAATATTATATAAAAAAGATGGAAAGGTGATAATCCAAAATGCTTCATCAACTACATATACCTTTGATGAACTTATGGATATTATCAATAATACTCTTCAGTATGCAAGAGATAACCAGCTTGATATAGATAAATTTATAGATGAATATAAGGAGATAAAATATGATAAGTCTTAATGATATACCACCCAAAAAAATACCCAATCTTGAAACAGTCGTTAATCAACTGGTAATTATTCAAGATAGATTGTGCGGTAGATGCGGACAATGGTTGGTTGATCTTCCATATCCACATCATGGGCTTGCCCACAACAAACAGGAGAATAGGCGGAGATTCCCTTTACTAATACATAATATAGTTAATTTATTTCTACTTTGTGATAAATGCCATTCTCAATACGGTATGTACTTGCAAATTCAAAATTTATCAATAATAGATGAAATTGAAAAAATAATAAAAGAAGAATATTATGAGATGTCAATTAAAGAATTGTCTTTATTTAAATGCAAGCTACTGAATAAATATGTCGATTATATTAATTGGCAGACATATTAAGGAGATGGACATGGCTGATAAATGTATTAAGTTTAAAGAGACAAAGGCAATAATTAAAAGGAAAAACGAGATAAATGAATTAAAAAATTTGTTAACTAAAAAAGAAACAGAGCTAAAAGCGATTGTCCAAAAACAATTCGATAAACAAACTGGATTGACCGTAGGGAAAAGTATTGTGCTTTGTGACTGTATTGAATATTTATATATGGGGCTCAAGTCTCCGTTGTATATTCAAGATGGTGACTGTGTAAATGATGAAAAGCTTATAGGTTGTAGAATAAACAGAAATGGATTGTTATCAAAATATATTGAAAATACATATTTTAAATGGATTAAATTAAAGAAGGAATATACAAATAAATAATATTTTTATTAAAATATTATAAATCAATAAGAAGGAGAATATAATTTATGACAAAAGATGAACAGAAATTATTTAACGATATGCATAAATTTTTATCAGACATGAAAAGAGAAAATGAAATATTTAAAAATTTACTTTCTGAGAAAGTACTTCAAATTGATGAAAAAGTAAATGCAAAATATATACCTATCAATTTAGAAAATGATATCTTGCATAGTGTGCAAGATGGAATTAATAAGATTCTGCATGATATATTAAGTAGTTATAATTCTCCACTTTCTAAACTTGTTTCAAAAGTAATAGAAAAACATAAAGAAACAATTGAAGAGGCGTTTGACGCAGTTGTTTCTGAAGAAATAAATAATAATAATTTTTCAGATAGTATTAAACAAGAGTTTATTAAAAAGATTGCTAAGTCTGTTTTATCTGGCATTGATGGAACAATTGATAAAACTGTTAATGCTATGAAGCAAGATTCTATATTCAGGGCGAAGTTAACATTGATGATAAATATTTTAATAGATGAATGGAAAGGCGGTAAATAATGAAACAAATTAAACTTTTATCTTTTGCAGATTTGCATAATTGCAAAGATTACGCAGATAAGTGCTCAAAAATTCTTGACTTTGTAGGAGAAAAAGCATTACAAATTAAGCCGGATTTTATTACAATATCAGGCGATATAAATAATAATGCCATTTTAAATTCTGATAGCCACCGGTTACCCGAGTTTAAGACTAAACTTGATTTTTTATCTGGTATAGCAAAAATTATTATGATATATGGCACACCTTCCCATGATGCTGCTGGAAGCCTGGAAATATTCAGGAATGATAAAACAATATTTATTGTGCGTCCAGAGAAGCCTCTAATAATTGACGGCTGTATATTTTATTGTATTCCTGATTATCGCGTATGTGATAGCGATAAGAAATCTCATAAAGAAGCCGGGCAAGATATGAATCAATATCTTTTTGACTTATGTAAAATGTATGGTGACCATAGGAAAGTAAATGTAGATTTGCCGGCCGTTATACTTGGGCATGGTAATGTAAGAAGCACAGCAACAGAAAACCATGAAGCGATAAAAAGAGCGTCCATATATTTGACAGAACAAATACTTGCAGAGACACAAGCAAATGCTATCTTGTTTGGGCATATTCATCAACGAATAAATTTTGCAACAATACCCGGTTGCTATCTTGGCGGGATGGCTCATAACTGGAAAGACTTGAATTATAAACCTGCTATTCAGGAGGTAATAATTAATAAAACAGGGGAGGCAGAATTTAAATCACATGAAATACCGTTTATTCCCAGGCGTATAGAAATTAGTAGTTTCATTATTAATACTGTCCCTACTAATGAATTTAATGGTGATATGGTATGCCTCAAAAAAAAGAAAAATGAACCAGGGACAAAGGCTGATTTAATTGAAGCCGGGGCTCATTCAGACAGTAAGGTTGTTATAATACCAGAAGTTAAAAACATTATTCGTAAAAAAGATATGGATAAACTGGAAGGCTATAAAGAGCTATATAAAGCCTATCAAATAGATGCTACAGAAGAGGAGCTTGCCATATGCGATGAAATTGAAAAGATAGAAATAAAAGAAGGACGGCTATCTGTAAAGAAAATTATTAAGCCTCTTTCTACACATATAAAGGGCCTTAAACAATTATTTAACGGAATTGGCAAAGAAGAAATATATATAGATTGGTCAAAACATAATGGCATATTAGGATTGCTTGCACCAGGCGGGATGGGTAAATCAGCGATTGTAGGATGTATCCCTCCTCATTCTGCTTGTATAACCCAGGGCAATTCGCTTGCTTCAATGTTCGCAGATGGTGGATTTATTATTCAGAATTGGCAGGTAAATAATCAAGTCATAACGACAGAAAGGCTCTTTAAGATCAATAATAAAAAATCAGAAACATCTTACAAGGTGTCTATAGATGGAGTAAAGCTTGATGTTGCATCTGGCTCTATTTCATCATATGATAATTATATTAACTTTGCTTTTGGGAGTCCTCGGGTGTGCGCTTTAACTGTTCTGCGTTCACAATTCCCCAATTTCTCTACCTGGAATAAAGTAGCAATTAACCCGGATATTTTTACTATGCCTAATGCAGAGTTTAAAACAATTGTTGCGGAGTTAACAAATTGCTCAAAAGAATTTGCCTATTTATATTGCAAAAACAATCTTGATCAAAAAACAGTCGAACTAAAATCAATTGAAACAACAATAAACGGGATTAAGGATAATATCGGGAACAAGAAAGAGATAGAAGAAACTATCATTAAATTAAAAGAGCTGCTCAAGGAATTAGAGAATGATTTATTAATAAACAATAGTATCCTATTACAAAAGAAAAGCGAAATTGATATTTTAAATACGGAGTTTCTTGAATCAGAAAAAGCACGATCTGCAATGATTTTGTATGATAGTCAGCTTGAAACAAACAATATAAAACTTTCTGAACTTAAAGCATTAATAAATCGCAGACCAATTATAACGGAAGAGCAAATAAAAGGTAATATCTTTAAGATAGAAAATCAAAAAGCTAAGCAAGAAGAAGCTGAAAAAAGAAATAACGAGTTACAAAAAAAGCACACGGAGGTATTGATTAGTTACAATACAGAATTATCTGCATTTAATAAATTGAAAAAAGAGCACGAAGAGAAGGAAAGAGTAATAATCAATTTAATGAATGAAAGGAATTCTGAACTTAAAAACCAATATACCCAAAGGCTTATTACTTATAACAATGAATATAAAGAATATAGAAAAAAACAATATGAATTTGATATACAAAAGGCAAATATTGATAAAGAATTAAATCAGATAGTACAGCATAAAGAATCTTTGTTAAAAGAAATAAAGGACGCTGAAAGCAAAATAGAATTTTACAATAAACCATGTGAATATTGTGGGAAAATCGCATCCTCATCAAAGACGCATATAGAAACTTTAAATAATAGCATTGTCCTCTCTATGGGCGAGATTGATAAGGCAGATGAGAAAATTTATTTTAAAACTAATAAATTACAATTTTTTGTATTTGATAAGGCAGAACCTAAAGAGCCCATTGAGCCAACATATGAAAAACAATCTGACCTTAAAGAATTACAAGATTTGTCTTTCAATGCAATTGAGCCTACTATGCCCATAGAACCTGAGTATGAACAGATAGATAAAACAATTCAAATTACACTTGATATAGAAAATAAAAAATTATCTGATTATCAATTAACCATAGAAAAGATAAAAAATGCTGAATTAGAATATTCTAAAATTGCAGCAGAAAATGAAGAAATAAATATCAAACATTTTGCAGAATCTTGTAAGGTTAAAATAAACTTGTCTTCATCGCTCCATGAGAAGAAAAAGGAAATCCTTAATACAGAGACACGTGGCGAAGAGATAGCAGGTAAAATTAGTAATGAAAAAGCTAATATAAAATCATGTTCTGATAAAATAACAGATATTGACGAAGCAAACGCAAAATTATTAAAACTTGAAGGTAATCTTGAAGCAAGCAAGAAAGAATATCTTAAATGGGACAGGCTGTCTGCCGCATGGCACAGGGATGGTATTCCTGCAATGATCCTTGAGAATATAGCACCTACTATAGATCAAGGTATAAATGATCTTCTGCAAGTATATTATCCGAAACTTATGATACAAACAGAGACAATAAGTAAATATGCAAACAAAAAAGAGTTTTATGAAAATTATCACATAGATATAATAAATAATGATACCGGGAACATACAGCCGTTTAATTCATTATCAGGGGAAGAAAGAGATTTTATCGCGGCAGCATTTAGAGAGATATGCAGAAATATATATGAAGGGAATTCTAATATTATTTATCAGCTTGGGATAGATGATGAGCCAGATGCTCATGTATCTGAAGAAAGGCTTCAAGATTTCTGGAATATGAAAAGACAGCTTGATGAAGGGAAAGAGCGATTAAGAATCTGTATAAGTCATTCGCCTTTGGTCAAGACAATCTTTGATAATAGTATAGACCTAATGTCTATATAGAAGCCTCCAAAACCAGCCCAGGCATAAGCCTGGGCACTTTTAAATGGGAATGATAAAATGATAGGGTATAGTATATTATTATCTGTTAATAAAGATAGAATTAATATTATAAGCAATGATGAAAAGGTAATTATGGATGCAATGGTTGGTGCTGAAACTCTTTATAGTTGTGAGGGGATAACAATATTGGGAAAATACCCAAAGAATGGCGAAGCTATTGAAAAACAAATTATTATTATAAAGGATTCCGAATAATGGGAAAACCTGAAAACAGCTTAACTTCAAAAATTATAGAGTACATAACAAGAAATAGGTTTGAATGGCATTGGCGTAATCAGGTTTTACATGGAACATTTAAAGGCTATTGGATTAATCAAGGCAAGGCAGGCATTGGTGATTATATTGTTATATTCCCTGACGGGAAAACATGTTATATTGAAATTAAAGTACCAGGGAAGAAACGTTCTAAAGAGCAAATTGAATTTGCAGATTTCTGCATTATGCACAATGTTCCTTATGTCTATGCCCATACTGTTATGGATGTATCTCTTTATTTTAAAGAATATTTCAGTAATACCAAATGGGCAGAGAGGCTGTTTTATTTATGAACAATGTCAATAAAGCAATTATAGGATTAAAAGAATTAAAAGCATATCTAAATGACACCTTGATTGGTTGTCAAGAAAGTGATAAACTTGATAAATTAGTGATGGATGAAATCGCAGGAGTAAAAGATATAATAGATACTATAAGGAAAGATATTGATTCTGATCAAGGCGAATTTGTTTGGTAATACTATACATTATATAGTGAATATAAATAAGGGGATTAAATATGGAGCGTATACAATTATATCATGATCATTTTCAAAATTATAAAGTATATGGAATCCCAAAGGCGCAGCTTGTAATTGCTGATATACCATATAATATAGGTAAAAATGCATATGGCAGCAATCCAATGTGGTATAAAGGAGGTGATAATAAAAACGGAGAAAGCGAATTTGCTGGTAAAACGTTTTTTAATACAGATGAAAGTTTTAAAATTCCTGAGTTTTTTCATTTTTGTGGTACTTTATTAAAAAAAGAGCCCAAAGAAACAGGACAAGCCCCTTGTATGATTGTTTTTTGTTCTTTTGAACAGCAATTTGAACTCATAGAGCATGGCAAAAAACACGGCTTCCCTAATTTTATAAATTTAGTTTTCAGAAAAAACTTTTCGCCTCAGGTATTAAAAGCAAATATGCGAATAGTTGGTAATGCAGAATATGGTCTTTTATTCTATAGAAATAAATTGCCTAAATTTAATAATAAGGGGAGGATGATTTATAACATTATAGATGTTATAAGAGATAACAAGACCCCTAAAATACACCCAACACAGAAACCGATTGGGCTTATAGAATTTCTAATTGAAACATTTACAGATGAGAATGAAGTTGTAATTGACCCTGTTGCTGGAAGTGGAGTAACATTACTCGCAGCTGGCAATCTTAATCGGAAAGCCTATGGTTTTGAAATTGATAAGAAGTTTTTTACTCAAGCAAATAATATTATACTTTCTTTTTTTCAGAAAAGATTATCTTTTGGTGATGAAGAAAACATTGAAAATAAAGATATTATACAAAATGTATATGAAGAAAAAGAATTTATTATATGAGTAATATAATGTTAATTTTAGGAGTGTACTATGAAGACTGATACAAAAATTTTATTAACAAGGTGGGCAATTTTTTTGTCTGTACTTACCGTTACATTGGTTTTGTTTAATGGGTTTTATTTTAAATTTACAAAAACGATCGATTATCTATACATGGCTATTGTTAGCGCTCTAATTATATCAAGCTTTGTTACTGGCTTATGTTTAGCAAATATTAAAAAGCCGCTTTCCCCCATTGCTTATTTCTATGAACAGGAAGCAGGAACACTCCGGCTACTTGCTAGGGAAGCTATAAGTATAGCGGTACTCAAGGATATGAAATTAGCTGATAAAGACAAGGGAATGGAAAAACAGATTGACAATTTATATCAACATATATATAATGATATAAAAGATAGTATGGATAAACAAACTACTTTAATAAAGGAGAGTAAGAAATAATGAGCAATGAAATAGAAATTATATATGTTGCAAGTCCATTCAGGCCGATATATAAAAAATCAAAAATTCTTTTTTGGGGGTTATTAATAAATAACATAAAGTATAACAGGCTATTAAAGCGGAATATTAAATATGCTATTAAATGTGTCAAATGGTGCGTTAATGAAAGTTATTCTCCATATGCTCCGCATTTAGTTTTGCCATTAGTGCTTGATGAAGAAAAGGAAAAAGAAAGAAATAAAGGGATGCGCCTTTCTTCATCATTTATAAAAAAATGCGATGCTGTAATTATGTTTACTGATTATGGAAAATCAGATGGCATGATTGCTGAAGAGAAAACAGCTAGAGAAAATAACATCGAAGTAATAGAAATTAAAATATTGTAAGACAAAAAGGAGATTACTATGGAAATAAGAATTTATATTGCAGCTATAAGAGAAGTGGTTATAATAGACAATGTGAAACATTATCAGAAAACCGATGACCGATCATATACATTTTATGATAAAAATGGACAAGGGAGAATTGATCTTGGAGATAATGATACTATCATAATAACTTAATTTTTAAATATATAAAAAGCTTGACATGATTTAAATATATATATATTAGAGGAGGAATTTATGAAATACGATCTTTTATTAATTGACCCACAAGTAGATTTTTGTGATCCTTCTGGTGCCTTGTTTGTGCCAGGTGCAGATGACGACAGCAAAAAACTCGCGGCTATGATTTTAAGAGTAAAATCAAAAATAAATGATATTCATGTGACGTTAGACACGCATCATTATTTTGATATAGCTCATCCGTGCTTCTGGCTTGATCAATCAGGGAGACATCCTGATCCATTTACTTTGATTTCTTATTCCGATATCAAGGTAGGTAAATGGAAAACATCAATTCCTGCATACCAAAACAGAAAAACATTGCAAGCGCACGGGATTGATCGGGATGGCGCAGAAGAGTATGTATTGTCCTTGGAGAAAAATAACAGGTATATGCTTTGTATATGGCCGCCACATTGTTTAATCGGGAGTATAGGCGCATCAATCCAGCCGGATGTTTACAGTGCTCTCCAGACATGGGAAACTGAAAAGGTTACGGCCTTTGTTGATTATGTCACAAAAGGAAGTAATTTTTGGACAGAGCATTATTCGGCTGTACAGGCAGATGTTCCCGATCCTAGTGATCCGACAACACAATTAAATATTGGATTGATTGAATTACTCAAGCAAGTCGATTTGATAGGAATATCAGGGCAAGCACTTTCTCATTGTGTCGCAAATACGATCCGGGATATTTCTAATAATTTTGGGGATGAGAATATAAAGAAATTTGTATTGCTTAAAGATACAAGTTCTAATGTTCCGAGATTTGAAAAGCTTGGCGAAGATTTCATAACTGAAATGACATCAAGGGGAATGCAAGTAATGAACTCTACGGAGTTTTTAGCATAAGGAGGGATTATGCCTATTATTACAAATGAAGAAATAAATAAAATACCTGGTAGTAATTTTCAATTTTCGGCAGTTAAGCCAGAAAATTTAGGAGCTACTGAATATACTCTTGTTACGGTAGTTATTGATGTTACTGGAAGCGTATATATGTTTTCTAAAGCTTTATTAACTATGTTACAAGAAGTTATCAAGGCTTGTCAAAAAAATCCACGATCTGAAAATCTTATGGTTAGGGTTGCTACGTTTAACAATCGCATACATGAAGAGCATGGCTTTAGATTACTATCTGATATTAATCCGGCAGACTATACAGAATTTAACTGTGACGGAAATACAGCTTTGTATGATGCAACTTATTCATCTATTGCAGCTACACTTGCCTATGCGGATACTTTAATGAAAAATGATTTTAATGTTAATGGTTGTATTTATATTATTACAGACGGAGAGGATAATGAATCAAACACTACAAGAAAAATGATCGCTGATGAAATCTTAAAATCCAAAAAAGGCGAATTAATTGAATCTCTTATTACTGTTCTAATCGGAATAAATACTGCTGGCTGCAAAAATTATCTTGATAATTTTAAAGACGAAGCTGGACTAACGCAATTCATAGATATGGGCGAGGTTACACCTGGTAAACTTGCAAAGCTTGCAGGATTCGTATCTAAATCCATAAGTAGCCAAAGCCAGTCTGTTGGTACTGGATCGGCAGCAGCGGCTACGCCTTTAATTTTTTAAAATAGGAGAGGAACATGCTATTAGATAATGTTATAACGATTGGAAAATCACATAATATATGTGAAGATTATTCTTTAATCGGAGATAAGGATAATCCGTTCTTATGCGTATCAGATGGCTGTTCCTCTTCTAAAAATACAGATATGGGCGCCCGGTTATTATGCTGGGCGTTTAAGGATTTTTTAACTTCATGGCATGATGAAATAAAAATATTTAATAATAAAAGCGTCGGCAGATATATCATTTCTCAAGCCCAAAAAATAGCCAAAGAAATAAATCTTAATTTTAACGCATTAGATTCTACTCTTATCACTACAAGAATATTTAATAATGATATTATGATTGATTTTTTTGGCGATGGATATCTAATAGTAAAATATAAAGCTGGCGCCGTTTATTTATTTAAAATAAGCTATACAGAAAACGCTCCGTTTTATTTAAATGTATTCAATGATCCAGTGATAACCAAAAAATGGCAGACGTTATATCCTGATAATATATTACAAATTGAAATATTCGATATTTGTGATAATGATATGAAAATACAAACCCCGTCATCTCTGGATTATTATTCTTTTAATTGGGATTGCGAATCAATAGATTCTGTTTTTATAGCTACAGACGGATTGGGCTCTTTTATAAATAATACCGGCGCCTCTCTTGGCATTAAAGAAATTGTAAAAGATTTACTTGATATTAAAATCCGCAACGGGGAATATTTAAAACGAAGAATGAAAAAGATGCTATTTAAATATCAAGCATTAGGTTACACTAACTATGATGATATTGCAGTTGCATCTATAATATTTTAGGAATTAAAATGAGTATAAATATTGTAGTAGATGGAAAAGAAATTAAACTTGATAAACAAGATTATATTCAGGAAGGCGGCGAGGGAATTATTTATGCTAAAGGCGGGATAGTCTATAAAATATACCATAATTTGCAAGATGTTTTGCCAGTTAAAAAATATAATGAATTGTCGGTATTAAATAAAGATAATATCTTAATACCTCGAAAATTTATACAGGATAAAAAAAATAATCCCATAGGGTTTACCATGCGGCAAGTATCAAATACCGTTCCACTTGCAAGAGTATTTACAACAGGCTATAGAGACAGAAATAATATCACTCCTGACAAATCAATTTCATTAGTTCAAAATATGGCAGAAACAATCCAGTACATTCATGAAAAAAATATTTTAATTATCGACGGGAATGAATTTAATTATTTAATTGATGGCAAAGATTTTATAATTCCATATTTTATAGATGTTAATTCTTATCAAACCCCATCATTTAAGGCAACTGTTATTATGCCATCGATTAGAGATTGGCTAAATAGTTCATTTACAAAAGAAAGCGACTGGTTTTCTTTTGCAATTATAGCCACCCAAATATTTATTGGTATTCATCCATTTAAAGGATCACATAAAGACTTTGATCGAACGGATTTAAAAGGAAGAATGACAAAATACAAATCAATATTTAATAAAGAAGTTAATTTGCCGCCCATCACAAGGGATTTCGGGTTGATACCAACAGAATACAGAGACTGGTTTATATCATTATTTGAGAAAGGCAAAAGAAGTCCGGCGCCAACAATTAAAACCAAACTAATTCAAAAAGCGCAAACAATAATCGTGACAGGAAAGGATAAATTTAGTATAGATAATATTTTTAGCACTACTGATATAATTACTGGGTGTGATTTTATTTTAGGAAATAAAATTATTTATACAAGCAAAAATATTTACTTGAATAAAAATAAATATTTGTTACCATCAAGCACTGCTGGAATAATTTATTGTGATAATATCCCGTATTTGATTGACATAGAAAATGGAAAGTTAAAAGTTGATAGCTTGCAGTCTAATAAAATTATCGATTGTAATATTTTAGCTGAAAAAAAACTTATTATTAATAATAGATTATATATTATAGCGGGCGGCAAGTTTTCTGAAATCAATATTAAAACTTTTAATAATAAATTATTTATAAGTTTCAAAACCGCATGGGATATTCTGGCCAATTCTATAAATATCCTCAGAAATATAATTTCTTCTGATATTTTAGGCACCTGTTATTTATATATTCCTTATCAGGAAAATTATTGCAGCATAATACCTATCCCTGAATTGAATAAACACAAAATAATAGATGCAAAATATGAAAACAGGGTATGTGTTTTGATAACTTTTTTTGATTCGGTTTATAATAGAGTAACTATAAAATTTAACGAGTCTATGAATGCTTATAGTTTACAAAGGGAAAATGATATAATTTTAACAAGTGTTAATTTTATATGCTTGCCTAATGGGGTATATCTAATTTATACCGGCGAAGGTGATTTAATAATAGGCAACAAAAAAATAGATCAAATCAAAATATTAACTAATATAAAAATTGATAATATTATGAATTTATGTCATAATGGAAATGACGTATATTACTATAATAATAATAATTTGTTCGCACTAAAGATGAAATAATACATGATTTATATATTAAGGAGAATCTAATGCAAAGATCAGATTATAATCCACCATGTAGAGCGGCAAGACCATTACACAAGATTATAATACATTTTGGTGAATCCGGCAATAATAAAGCTATTTGCGGGAATTTAACAAGCAGGTTAATAACTGATAGAGACAAATTTTTAAAAATTCCAAATGCTTGCAAAAAATGTATAGCAGCCCTGGAGGCAAAAAATGTGTGATAATTGTAATATTGATGGCATGGAACATCCCTATTGTGATATATGTATTAGGAAAGAATATGAAGCCGATAAAAATATTACAGTAAGAGAAATAATCGTACAAAAGCTTATTAAAGATAATAAGTCAAAACACATAAAGGGAAAAACTTAATTATGATAGGTGGGAATCCCTGGGAAGGATCAACGCTGCCTTCCCAGGGGAATAGGGGAATTAGTTATGCCTTAAGCACAGGACATATGCTGTAGCGCCCTTCAGGATAACAATTTTCTGTGTCTTGGTAAATATGTATTTTGACCGTTTTTACTGAATCACTATCTTTTAAAGTAATAGTTTTTTCAGTGCGTTTAATAACGGTATAAGAGAAAATACATTCATGATCGCCTATTGATCTTGTAGAGTATGTTTCCCCTACTTTAAAAAGCTTTGTTGCTTCTGTTTTTTCAGATTCACAATTATATTTATTTTTATAGATGATTTTTTTATATTCACTTTGTGCCCTGATTTTAAAAATTGTTTCATTAAAAATATCTACAATTTCATTATCCCATTCAGGGATATATTTACAAATGATATTAGGATTTCTTTTTATTTGATTATACGTAAGATCAGAGGCTTCTATAGAGATTTTTGTCTTTTCATTAAAAAAATATCTTATTTTTCTAAATGTACTGCATTCAGCAATAATAATATTATTATCATAAAAAAATAAAGTATTTGCATTATTTCTTGTAACCTTATACTTCATATTTTTCATTTTAAACCTCCCCAGTTCGTGAGTTTTATTTTTGAGCTATGCTCAATCTCACTATATATATAATAATACAATTGATTATAATTGTCAAGCAGATTTTTACTAAAATAAAAATAATTTAACAATTAATTTTATTTGAAGCGCTATATAATAGAAGACTTCTATCATATTATATATTATGTTAACTTATGTTAAGTAAAACAATCTAAAAAATCGAAAAATAATTAAAAATATTCTAAAAAACACTTGACTTATATTATACAATTGTGTATATTATATATAGAGATTGTGAGGAAATCAATCGAGCTTAGGAGGCTAAATATGTATAGAGCAAGTGCACCAACCGGAAGAATTCTCGGAGAAAACAAATCAAAAGAAAAGCTTGTCGAAGAACTAAATGAAATTTATGCTGGGTATTTTCATATAAGCGAAATTGCAGATGAGCCGGTTAATGCCGCCGACCCGGAGCAGCCGAAAACCGAGGCAGATTTTGGTCGGGAAACCGCCCTGGATTATCTGGAGCATGCTCAGGAATGGGCAGTAATTCAAAAAAATCTTGGGGATGATATCCCTGATGGCGACTATGTGGAGATGAGACGGGCCGGGATTGCAAACCCCGACTCCCGGAAATACTGGGAGGGGTTTAATTCGGCACTCACCGACCCAGAGGCTGAATAATCTTAAACATAGTATCTAATAGGAGCGGAATACGTAACCGCTCCTACGGCCCCCGGTTAGGTGTCAAAGCCTGGCCGGGGAATATTTAAGGAGGAAGGCAAATGGCAAGGAAAATTATAACAGAACCGGAAGCTAAAAAACTTTTGGATAAAGGGAAGGCCCGATTGGTTGGTTATGAAAAAAATAATGGCAGCATTCTTGTTATTCTTGACAGAACAAGACAGGTTATTGTATACTGTAAATAAGGGGATATATGATGAAAATTAAACAGATTGATTTTTATATAAATGAAGATCACAGAAGAAGTGGATTAGCTCCTGTCATGATTGATACAACAATGGATTGTAAAGATTTCCATGATTTACAGGAAGCAGCTATTTATAGAGATTATTTTGAGTTACGATTATTCAAGACACAATATGCATTACCAGATGCTGTAGCCGCTATGCATATAGCAACTGATGTATGTCATAATGAGTGTGAATGCGCAAACGAAGGAGATTAATATACCATGCAAATAATCAGAGAATATACTGATAGTGACGGAATAAGAATTTGCATGTTTTATGATAACAATCAGCATATACATATCTGGATATATGATCCACATGATATAGCTTCAAGGATAGATAACAGTTATCCAACATTAGAAGCTGCTGAAAAAGATTTTAATGCATATTTATCTTGAATAGAAGAAGGAGAATGATTATGGAAAACATTTTTAATTGTGATTGGAACAGCCCTAATACATGGCCTATTATCAATGCAAATGGTGATATAATAGGTAGCATGGCGCCCGGTGAAGAAACCTATAATTATTTGCCTGTTATGGTGGATAAAATTACAAAACAGCTGTATAGGGATATGACTCAGAATCCAACAGCTTACATTGCCGAAGATGATTATAAGGAATAAATATGAAAGCAGTTGAATATATTAATAAATATAAATTAGAAACTGTTGTCAATTTTAATAAACCTGAATTTATCAAGGATTTTAATTCAGATTTTATTACTGAATTAACAAAACGGAAAAATAAAACAGGTTATATCCCTATTACTGGTTTTGAGAATGCAGCAAAATGCATGAGAGATAAATGGGAAGCAATCAATCTTCGACTAGAGAATAAACTGGATGAAAAATTATGGAAATATTTCTGGAAAATATATGTTGCTGATATAAGGGATGAATTATTTCCAGAAGAAATGGCAAAAAGAAAAGAATTAAAAGAAGAAATAAAACGACGCAAACAGGAATGGGAAGATTTGGATAACCATAATAGTCATTATTTTAACGGATTTAACTCAAGAGTTGATCATTCTTTTTTTAAATTATTTTCAGCCTTTATGGGATTTTCTTTTGATAATTTTCTGAAAGACTTTATCAGTACAAAGTATCGGGCACCAAGAGAAATATATAACCAATATTTTTATATACTTTCTCTTGATATAGATACTGCAAGTATTGACGATGTTAAAACAGCATATAGAAAATTAAGCAATATTTATCATCCTGATAAAGGCGCTATAAATTATAATGATTTTATAAAAATTACAGAAGCAAAAAATAAATGTTTAGAATATTTTGTTATTATTGGGGAAGGGAGTAAATAATGGAAGTAAAATTGGCTACTATAAAGCATTTACTTAAAGAAGCAAAAAAGTATGTAAAAGACCACGTAAAAGACAAAAAGGATATTTCAAGAGCAGTTAGTAGTTGCATTAAATTTATTAATTTGCATTATAAAAATCTTTATTGTTATGTCAATGGTTCTTTCGCCGTTGACATTACTATTTCTGCTGCTGATGCGTTAAAACTTGTAAAAAGGTGGGGTTATAAATAATATGAATAAATTAACAGATTATATAGAAAATGATACTTTTTATCCTACGCCTAACAATATTGTTCGTAGATTATTATCAGGAATAGAAATGGATACCATTGAGGATGTCCTAGAGCCTTCGGCAGGCAGTGGCGATATTGCAATGCACTTTATACCTAAGGATCAATATGATAATATCAGAAAAAATATTAGAATCGATTGTATAGAAATTAATTCTGATTTGCGAAATGTTTTAAGGGGTAAAGGGCTAAGAGTTATCTATGATGATTTTTTAACTTTCTATACTGCTAAGCGCTATGATTTAATTGTGATGAATCCACCCTTCAATAAAGGTGTTGATCACTTGCTTCATGCTATTGAATTATGTGTGCATGGTGGTAAAATTAGGTGTATTTTGAATGCTGCTACTATAGATCGTTGTTTTGATATTGAAAGTACCGGGAAATTAAAAATATTATCAAATACGCTTAAAGAATTAAACGCTAATATTGAATATGTAGATAATGCGTTTAAAGCGGCTGATAAAAAAACCAATGTACGGATTGCAATCATTTTTATTAATATCCCGGATGATCAAGATGAAATTAAAAGCGAATTGTTTGAACGTTTGCAAAAAGATGATAGTTATAATGTAGTTGATAATATTAGCAATGAGAATACCCAGGTAACTTATAGTGATTTTGTTAAAGCTATTGTAAGTCATTATAGGTTTGAAATTGAATTAGGTGCAAGCCTGATAAAAGAATTTTTTGCAACTGCTGGTAAAATAAATAAAGAATTCAAGCCGGACAAATATGATGATGCAAAAAGTTTGTTTACTTTAAAGATTGGTTATGATGAAGTAGGGGGCGTGAAGTTAGCTATTAATGCACTTGTTAAAGCTATAAGATCAAAATACTGGGCCGCCCTTTTTAATTCAGAATCATTTGATAAAATTATGACAACCACTATTCGTGATAAGTTTATAGACAGAATAAAAGATTTATGTAATTATGATTTTAATGTTTTCAATATTGAAGAAATTCAATCAGAAATTAAACGTGATTACTCAAAGACAATAGAAAAAACTATATTGAATTTATTTGATATGTTATCAAGAAAACATAATTGGGATGATAAGGATTCGCCTAATGTGCATTATTACAATGGATGGAAAACAAATAAGGCATGGAAAATAAATCATAAATGCATTATCCCTATGATAGGCATGGATACTTATAGAAGATGGGAATGTGTAAGGGAGTTATCGGATATTGAAAAAACATTTAATTATTTATCCGGTCAAAGCAACAAGGATTGTACACTTTCTGAAATACTGGATAATGCAAAGAAAAATTGTCAAACAAAAAAAATACAATGTAAATATTTTAAATTAACATTTTATCTAAAAGGTACTTGCCATATAGAATTTACCGATATGGGATTACTTGATAAATTTAATATTTTTGGAAGTCAACGGGAAAATTGGTTGCCTCCTGGGTTTGGTAAAAAATCGTATAATATGATGAACCATGAAGAAAAATCTGTTGTTGATAATTTCTGTGGAGAAAATAAATATAAGGAATTTATGAATAAGCAGGATTATTATATTGTTAATGATGTTCAGTTGTTAACTGATAATAATTATTAAAAGGGAGGGAGGTAAATAAATTATGTTTATTCAAGATGATCTAGGAGTGTGTTGTTCTATTGATAATGTTATAACAATAAAAAAATTGGACAGCAATTTGATTGAAGTAATGTATGATAAGAGGGTTGTTACTGCTTTTTTTAACACACCTAAAAGAAGGGATATTATATTTGAAGCCATAGAGGGATATCTTGATATTATTAAATTAGATGATAATGATGAAGTAACGTCAAATATCCTGGATATAGATGATAGCGAATTAGGAATGAATTGAAGGAGGATTCTATGTTAAAAAAATACTTCAGTTTAAAAGACATTGATAGTCATTATTATCCTATGCCAGTACTAAAAAAGCCTATGATATTGTTTAAATCAGAAATAGAAGTTTATTCAAAAGAAACTATATATTATTCCATTACATTATTTTCTGATGATTATAAAGTATATGGGAATTTTAATTATACAGATAAAACATTAAGGGATACCATCTTTGATAAAATTAAAAAGATAAAGGGAATAAAGGAGTAAATTATGAACTTAGGTATAATACTTATTATTATGTCATTCCGTTTTGGCTATATTCCAGATATGGGGATTAATTATGGAATCAATATGTATGAACAGCAATCACTTGATTTAGAAAATACTTTTCTTGCAGAATTCGCTATCGATATAATTATATGCCGGTATATATTTATAAGGGGCTCGTTAAATAATATTTTTCACAGACAATTAGGGCTATTTGCTTTTTCTCCTGACCATGATCAATATACTATAACGGGCGGATTGCAATATGAAGGACTTGAAATAGGTTTAACGCATAAATGTTATCATCCAATATTTCCAGCAAAAAAACCTTTTGGCTATAATCTATCACTACTAGAAGGCGGATATGAAGAAATATATATTAAGGTTACTACAAAATTTGAATTATAGTTATCTTGCCATTCTCCCTATATCAACTTCCGCCTGAGTTTTTGGGCGGACTTTTTCTTTATCAAAGGTGTAATTACTGCTTTGTGATATAATCCCGTCCCTATCTTGGGGCCATTCATCATTGTGGATGATTACTTCTTCCCCTTCTATCGGCTTGTACATTGTCTGTGAAAATGTATGGCCTCTGACTGTCCCGGTTGCTTTATCAATCAATACATAATATCGCGGCATCTAACCCCCCCGTTAATAATATTTCTTAACCTGGACAGAATAAGAATGGTCTTCATTATCCAATATAGATATACCACCATTGGCTGCCATCAAGACAATACCGCCTGATGCTGTCTGGATATAAAAAGAGGTCGTATTTATCCCCCACAAAGCGAATCCATAAACAACGCTTGCTGTATTTGTATCCCATTGCGCCCAGCCTATTTTTCTCGCAACGGATAAATTCATTGTTGCATTTTCATAATAATATAAATCAGTATCAAATATTGTATAATCACAAGTAAGATTATGCCAAATATTAGAGTCATTGTTCTTAGTTGATCCGTTAACAAGAGCTGCACCACCCCATGAACCTGTAATCGCTTCATTGTTAACTGCAATACCTGTACTAGTTGCCTTTTTGATGATCATAACAGTGGCTGTTAGCGATACAATTATTCCTGTTACACCAGAGGCCAAAGTAATCTTTTCACCAATTGCGAAAGCAGCTGTTTCTGTGTCATACGTTATTACTAAGTCACCGAGGTGCCTATCTGTCCAGTCATTCGTATTGAGCCCGCCAGTCGAATAATCAAGCCAGCCTCCGGTTATGTGGTACTGTGTACCGTTACTTCTTAAGTTAACAAACTGTCTTTTTTCAAACAGCCATATATAATAATAGCTATCCTGAATAGTAAAATCATCTATCACCTGTGCTGATTTAAGTGTGACGGCGCTCTTATTTGTGGCATAAGAGTCTGTTTTGTCTACCTCTATTTCCATGTAAGGATATGTTACGGCACTTGGTAATGTTATTACAAATCCATTTGCCCCGGCATCGCAATGTAAAGTGTATTTCCCCTTTATACCTGCTAATGTTTTATTGGCGGTTAAAGATAGCGTTATGGTTGATAAGAGTTCAGAATTCTTGAAATCATAATCATAGATGTTGCTGCTATCTGTTATAATACCAGAATACCGGTTGCTGCCTGGATAACAGTTTAAAATTCCACCAAGAGCACTTAAAGAATCCTTCCATCCAATTCCAATTATCCTTTTAGTTGCTGTCTCATAATACCCACCTTTTTCTCCATCATATGCAGCAGAAAACGCGGCTGGTATACTTTCCACATTATTCTCACCTGTAAAATCCAATACTGTTATTGATGGCGTAGTCCCTACGGTAGATAACTCTATCTTAAACCAATTACTATCTGTTATGGTTGCTATTGAAATAGTTTTAGCAGCCGTATTCTTATAGATACCGCGAGTATTGCCAGGGTCAAGACCAATCCTTCCGGGTGATAACGTTAATACTCCGCCATTATTATATAGCCTTGCGGATATAAGTCCTAAGTTAATTCTGTTCTGCTCTAATTCGTAAGGGCCCCAGATACCCTGATCAGCTCCATTAATACATTCTCTAATGAATTGTTCAGCCATTTACATGCATCCTTTCCCAATATGCAAAAGATTGTATAGTTTGATCTACGTAACATTTCCTGTTTATTTTATTTTCTAGCACATATACACAAGCCATACTATTTTCGCCTTATTCTATTTATATATTCCATAGTAAAAGATTCTGCCATGTATTGCCTCACATTGTTAATTCAACATTTGCTTTTAAAACAGCTGCATCAAAACTAGCGGCAGCGTATCCACCTCCAGTCCTTCTTGCCCATAAAAACTTACCAGTTGCAGTATTAGCGGCAGTATACCCGGCTTTTAGTAAATCGGGATCAGCTTGATCATCATAACTACCTATATCATATATTACGGTAACCGCATTATTTATTATTTGTGTTGATACGGATTTTATCTTAAATATTTCAGAACCTAAATAATGAGACGCTGTATATAGATTATTAGCATTCATATTCCATTTAGTACTTGGCGTATATTCAACCCATCTTCTATAACAATCTTGACACCAATCATAATACATTTTTGCTTCATTCGTTGGGCTATCAAGATAAACATAGCCCCTGTACCCATTAACCATATTTTGACAATTTATAATTCCGCCTAATACTCCTGTAGCGTCCTTCCATGCTATGCCTAAAAGCCTTCTTGTTGCTATATGGTAAAATCCTTGTTTGGCTGTAACATAAGAAGCTGTTAAAGTAGCAGGGAGAAGAGCCGGGTCATTGTCTGCTAAAGCTGTAGCTGATAATGTAACAGCTGTACCAGATACTGTCATTTCTATTTTATACCAAAGACTGTTCGCGCCAGTTAATGTTATAGCCGTTACTGTATCAATTATAGATACCCCCTCATTAGTACCATCATTTATACCAACACGGCCCGGAGACAAGGTTACTGTTCCTGCATTATCATAAAGATAACTTGTATATTCACCAACGCTGTTTTTTATTTGAGCAAGCAAATAAGACGCCCAAACAGAATTATCCCCCCCAGCAATAGGATTGCGGAAAAATTGGCTCATAGACCTTTCCTCCTTTTCCAATAAGCTTTCGTTGCTTCACTCAATTTGTTTCTTGTTATATTTGATATACATGGTTTATTCTTAGCCGCTATACTCATTTTTAATCTACTTTCTTCTGATATTATTTTATTTTTATTTGATTCTGATATTTTTTTTCTTGTTTCTTCAGAATGGGAATATCCCTTCATTTTTTCTAACCTTTTTAAGATAGATTCTTTTGAAAGTTTTCTGCCAGTGGCAGCTTTCCCAATATTGATTTTTGCTTCTTCGGAATGTTTATATCCCTTTTTTGAATTTTTTAGTTTTTCTCTTATATCATCTCTTTTAGCAGGATTATTTTCTCCTGCCATTCTTTCTCTTAATCTCTCTTTAAATTCTATATTGTTATGCATTTTTTTAAAATTATCACTTATTCTTTTTCGTTCTTCTAATGTATATTCTCTTTTTTTATTTGCTAATAATATTTTATTTTGTATTTCTTCTTCAGTCATTTTTAAATAATCTCCATAATATGCCCAAACCAATCTATTTCCATTTTTACCTTTCCCGGCACTATTCCTTTTCCCTTTACAAACAGCAGGTATTGTTTTTCTTAATCTATCGCCGAGAACCATTCCGCAATCATAAATCGTTTTTGTATTCAGGCATACAATTTTTTTTGCAGCATTTGATTGTCCTAAAGTTTTTCTCATTTTGGCAGCACCCATTTTTTGCTTTACTATATCAGAAACTTTTTTATTTTTATTCCCACCAGTTTCAAGATTATATCCATTAGGGTATAATGAGTTTATTCTTTTAATCATTTCTATTTCATAATAATCTAATAAATTCTCTGGCAAATAATAAATATATTGATTAAAATTATACTGGCCATATTTTTTTAAAGCTCTGCTTATAAGCATATCGCTCTCCATATGTCTTTTAAATCTGCGTTTAAAAGATTGTATAGTCTGTCCAACATAACATTTACTATTTATTTTATTTTCTAATACATAAACACATGCCATAAATCTTTATTTTGCCTCACAATGATAAACTTGTTTTTAAGTCTACCAATTCTTTATTTATTTTAATTATGCTTGCATCAAGACTTGCAGGCAAATTCCCTATTTCTATCTGCCTTAATGCTTGATCGGCATTTATAGAATATTTAATTTGCTTAACTTCCATAGTATCGTCACTGTCATAACCGGTATATGATTCACCGCCAAAAAGCCCACTACCAAATAATCCGTCACCAAATAAATCTACACTTTGAGTACTTGCTGTGGGCGGGATATTAGATATAATTCTTACATTTCCATCAGCAAATAAAGGCAAAGGGTCAATATTGTTAATTCTCCATTGTATTGTTGCCCGTTTATTACTTATTTCCTGCGCTCTCATTCGTCCAGCGGCCCACAAAGGGATTGTTACTGCATCAATATCTGGCGCAGTTATTTTTTCTTCAAATATATCATTCCCAATAACCCCCGTATTTATTGTAGTAATATAATTCCCATCTTTATCAAGCACATAATAAATAGTTTTTGGCTCATTATCTTCTGTCGGTTCATAACCAGGTATCCCATAGCGTCCTTTCTTGCCAACAATTAGCGTGCATTTTAAATCTTGTGAACGCGGTCTGAAAAAAAACTCGCCTTCTTGATCAACACCAAATACATAATAATTACCATCGCTTGCTGCGATTTCTTTTAATGTGTCCAGTACTTCAATCATCTGTGTATAATTTATATTTAAATCTATTGTTATACTAGGGATGTCTATTTTAGCTAAGTTCTTAACGACAGGAGTTTTTGCAGTTATAATTGAATCCAACAGGTCGATAATGATATCTTCTATGCTCTGTGCTGCATATGTTTGTGATTCTGCACTAATTCTATGTAAATAGTCATTGAACCCATAACCGGAGTAATTATATTCTTGTTTTGTGCTTCCTTCAATAGGCACCTCTCTAATTACTCCAGTAAAAAAATAATCAATACTATTAAACAACTTGATTTTTATCTGGTCTTTTTTCTCTAAGTCCTGGAAACTGGCAAAAAATAAAATGAAATCTCTGCACCCGTTTTCATCATGGGAAAATTCGCATCCTATAAATCCGCCCACTCCAGACTGAAATGTACCCTTCCTTGTCCCAAGTGAATCATAGGCTTCAACGATAACAGCTGCCGCTGTAGGCACATATGGAGTATCATAACCGCCATATACCCCTTCACTATATTTTCTTGATCCATAGTTATATGGCATTAATAATACACCTTTCTATACTTAATCCTAACCGTAGCTGCATTCCCTTCATATACTATTTCATTAGAATTTAATTGTAGCCTTAAAAAAGAACCAGAGAAAAATTCTATAGCGTCATTACTATTTATTTTAACAGTTCCCATATCACAATCAATCACGAGGATATCACCCTGAACAAATAAAGAATTATTATAAGTAAATCCAGCCCCACCGTCATTGTTATTCTTAATTAAAACACTAGGCAAATCAGCACCCTGGTCTGCTTCAATTTCAATTATAGGATATAAAATATATTCGCTTCCAGTTATATCGATTGTAAAATCATCATTACCTGTTAAGATATTTTCATCTTCTGTCTCTGTTTCATCAAACCAGAAAACATCTTTTGCTGTAAAATCTTTTGATATGTCTTCCCGTAATTGTTGACCCATCTCAAAGCCTGGGTCTGCGGCAGATATCTCTACTTCTATGTATCGATTAACCGTATCCCCTACTTTACGTAATTTCCCACCCTTAATACAAGCAAGCTTTAGCGCGTGATATGCTGTTTCAAATGCCGCCGCTGTATCTGCCTGTAATGTACCGCTAATAGTTATTACTCTAGAGTTCGGCATCTTATCTGCTATATTTATCGATCCAGGAGCATAACCCCTTTTTAGATAATTGTTATTAAAATCAAATCGTTCTGCCGTTATACAAAAAGCAGAAGGGAAGCTATATACATTCCCATTTGCATCCTCTATTGATAAAGTGTAACTCATATTCTACCTCTTGCGCTCTTACGTTGTTGATATGCTAACTTTCTCATCGCAAGTTCATAATCTATATCTTGCCGAATATTAAAATTATTGATTGTATCACCACCGAGCATCCGCCGCGATTCTTGATTAGAAAATACTCTTCCTGGTTGATCGAATTGTACCAACTCAGGCCCACGCTCTCCTACTATTGCAAGGCCACCATCAAAACTACCACCGGCAGCAAATTCTGGAACAGGCTGCGCCAATATAGCTGCAACCTCGGCCGCACCAAGTCCACCAATTACAATTGATAGCGGGATACTTATCCAGGGCGGCAATCCAGGAGTAGCCAGTACATTCATAACTGCATTTGATGTTGCTATTGCTGCATTAACTGCTGCTGCTATTTGATTAGCTACAAATTCCTTTTTCTTCAGAGCTGCTCTCTTATCGGCGAATTCTTTTTCTAGAGCTTCAAGCTGTTTGGCTTTTTCTTCTTCATCAGTTACATTCGCCTCTATATTTTCTTTTCTTTTTTTATACTCATTCTCTAACGCCGTTGACTCATTTTCTTGCAGTTGTGAAACAAGACTATTAATCGAAGAGAAAACTTGAGTTGCATATCCTACAATATCATCATATGTCTTTTTGTACAGGGCTATCTTATCTTCGAGGTCTTTTTTTTCTTTTTCTGCTTGTGCGCTTCGCTCTTCCTCTATTGTTTCATATAAATTCACATATATATCTTCTATTGCTTCCCCATAGCCAACTATTCCCGCCATGCTATTTTGTAATAAGGATTGTTCTTGACCATAAGTGTCAAGTAATCCCGTCCTATCTTTAATAAGAGTCTCTGTTGTTTCTACAAGTCCGCCTGTTACCCCCGCGAGCTCTTCTGTAGTCTGTACAAGTTTAGCAGTTTCTTCTTTTACTATTATTGTTTCTTTTTTCTCTTCTTTCTTGTTTTTTATAACTTGTGCACGATTAAATACTTCCTCAGCTATCGCCTTATTTATCATGCGAATCTGACCGATTTCAATATATCCGCCATTTATCATTTCGGCCCATTGATCAATAGTATCCTGTCTATTTAAATTTGATTTTTCAAGTTCGGCAGTCTGCTTTGCAAGTTTTGTTGATACGCCAACAAGATTGCTTTCCGCTTCTTTTATCCTAGATGACCATTTTTGATCAACTTCTGATTGCTGCATACCGTGTTGTAAATCTATTTTACGTAAGTCCTGAAGATTACTTAATATTTTAGCAACTTCATTATATCTCTGTTTTGTATTATCAACTTCTTTCTGCTGTTTTCCAGTTGCCGTAGTTAATTTAACTGTTAGATCAACCTCTTCTTTTAATGTAGCTACAATTTGATTTTTTAATAAACTTTGCCGCTGCTCTAGTGTTTTTCTTTCTTGCTCATTTAACATCCCTGTACTGCTAGCGAGTTTATCATTATTTTCTTTAAATTCTTTTGTTAAGGCTGATAATTTTTCAGTTGTCTCTTTTAGTTCATTCTGTATTTTTGTAGTATTCTTTGTTTCTGACCCCCATCCTACAATCGCACCAACAACTAGTGCGATTCCACCAGCAACAAGTAAATACGGTGCTGCCATCATAATAACATTTAAAGCACCTTGAGCAAGCGCCTGGGCTTTTAGCGCTATAGTTTGGACATTTGTTGCAATAGTATTTGCAGCTATAGCAATAGTCGATGATCCAGCGGCAGCAGCCTGGAATGCAAGTCCGGCTTTTATTGCTAATAAAATAGGCTGTAAGATTTGATATGCTTTTATTATATTAGTAATTACAGCGCCCATAGGGATAGCAACAGCAACAAAAGCAGCTATTCCTAAAACAAGCCGTTTTGTTCCTTCATCCCAATTCGCTACCCATTGCGTTACATCTGTTATAACCTTTACAACATCTTTTACTATTGGTAAAAATGACTGACCAAGAGTAATAAACGCTTTATTTATTGAATTCTTTAATGTTTCAAAAGTCAATTCTTGTTTTTCAAAAGCATTATTTGTAGCGCCAGTGCTCTGTTGTAGTGTATTTAATATATCATTAAAATCCGCAGCACCTTTCCCTGTCGAAGCAAGCACGCCTTGTAATGCCCGCACATTATTAAACATTTTAGCCAAGGATTCCTGGCTTCCATCTGTTGTAGCAATCAATCGTAAAAGTGTTTCATGTACACCAAGGGTTTTAATAGCAGTTGAACCACTTTCAAATCCAATTTTTTTAATTGCCTCTGACAAATCTTCTGAAGGTTTTAGTATCTCATTAAGAATTCCATTAAATCTTGTAGTAGCTTCTGCAACATTTATACCCTGCCTAGTGTAAACAATCATATGGGCATTTAACTCTTCAAAAGTAACGCCCATAGATGCGGCCAGTGGGATACTATTACCTATAGACCCTGCTAATTGTTCACCAGTTACTTTACCAAGTTCTATAGTTTTAAATAAAACATCGCTTACTCTTCCAGCATAATTAGCCGACATGCCATATGCATTTAAAGATGTTGTAATAACATCAACAGCGGTATTAGTAGAAGTTAGAGCAGCTCTTGCAAACTGAGCCGCTTCCCCAACAAACTGAACAGCCTTAGTCGGTTCTACCGAAGCAGACAAAGCTTGATATAAACCTTCTGTAAGATCGGCAGCAGAGCCAAGTCTTGCATCAAGCCCAAGGAGTTCTGCTTTCATTTTATTAACATCAATAGTAGATGTTCCCAATACAGTAGTTACATTTGCAAATCCTTTCTCAAAATCATAAGCTGCCTTCCCCATACCAACAAAGGCAGCTGTAATACCTACAGATACAGCAGCAGCCGCAACCTTCAGACCAGTCATGCCTTTCTTAAGCAGTTCTGTTTCTTTTTGCACCTGAGCTTGGGGCCCTGTCCATTGCGATGAATCAAGTACTATTTTACCTACTATTGCCCCGGCTAAAAAACTCAAATATTAACCTTCTTTTGTTTTAACTTTATCTTTCTTCTTTTTATTTCTTCCTCTAATTTATTCCAGGCTGTAGCCTTCTGTATATTAACGCCCACTAATTCTGTTATCTGATTATTGGTTGCAGAAAACCAATTATTATATTGATTCTGATTGCTATGTTGTTTATCATAAGTAGAACCAATATTCCCCCACTTAACACCTTCTGCTATTGTTAACTTTAAACGCAATGCCGCTATTTGTTCCTGTTTCCAAATATTAGCATATATTGCATTTCTATATCTGATATCAAATTCTTTTTCTATCTTCTCTATATCAGATATACTAAAGCCAAATTTAATGAGAGTCAAAAAAGAATTTACTTCTCTTTGCTCTCCACAAGAGGGTTTACTAATTCAGCCTGCCAATCACTTAATACTGCCTTTATAATTCTTTGATCAATGTTTTCATAATCAGAATCCTTACCTCCGAATATTAGCGCCATTTGTTTTGTACCTTTAGAATACATATCAAGATTTTCATCAAGTGCAATTTTATCTAATTCCCTAAATTTCTTCGGTGCCATTAGTACTGTAGTCAAAACGATTGGCTTCCCATCAATATCTTCTATATTATATTGAAGTGGTGATGGATTCTTAAAATTCTTCATATTGTAAACCTTCTTTCTAATAATATTTTATGCCGTTAATCCTAACGAACTATTATAACCTAAATACCCAAACATTTTATTTGTTTCATCTTCAAAGATATACCATTCAACCGACATAACACGCTGACCATCAACCGTATAAGTTAATGGGGCAGTTATCCTCGGCATTGCTTTATAAAAATTAAGAATAAACATAGGGTCTGCGGATACAACGCCTGTACTATCAACCCTTTTTAAAACAAGTTTCTTTGCGAAGTTCTCTCTTCCTGAAATAAACATATTCTTGCCGAAAGAAACACTACCAGCACCAGCTATGGTAACGCCGCGCGTTATCTGCTGCAATCTGATAGCTGTTATCTCAGACAGAGGAGTACGTACTAACCATGCCTGGCCGGTAGGTACCTTGTCATAAGGCTGCGTCCCATCTTGGTCATGCAGAATATCCTTGATATCTTCTATAAATTCAATTTCACAACCGCCCATGCTTTTACCCATATCAATACTGTTGAATGTAATTTTGCATACGCCAAGGCAACCTTCAAGAAAATCTAACCCAATCGGAGGATTTGCCATAATTAACCTCTTTAATATATAATCAGTATCTTCATCTATTCATCTGTAAATGTTATCTCATAATTATTTGAATACTCTTCAAGTCCATTTTCATCCGTTCCTATACTTGCCGGTGACTGAATAGCATATATAGCCGCCGTTATAAGCTGCGGATAAACTGTCGCCCCTATAGTAACCGCTGGCAATATAAGCCCTAACCTGTTATGAATTTCCCGATATACTGCATAACTCATAGTCTGCGCATCTATGGCATCTATGGCCCTAGTCAAAACCTGGAAAGTATAGCGGTTAAATGCAAAATGCTTGCCTTCAATCCCGCCAGTCTGTTTAACTAAAATACAATTATCAGGAACAAACTCTTGTCCGGCAACAGCCTCCCTTTTTGTACTGTAAATAATATGCCCAGGCAGTTGACCCCGCAAATAAGCAACGAGATTATATATTATACCTTCGCTTTGATTCATCCGCCTGTTTCCTTTTTGAAAGTCTCGGCATATAATTGCATAACTGTTTCTCTGTCAGCTACTAAATGCTTTTCTAAATATTTGTTACCAACATTTCCTGCTTTTTTTGAAGCTGGGCCAGGATTCCATTCTGTCTCATGTAATTTAGTAGCATATGAAGTATTGAATCCAATAGTTATCGTATCTGGTTTTTCAGATATCCCGCCTATATTAGCACCTTCTCCTGTCTTTTCTTTTACAGGATATAAATTATTTCCACCGACAAATTCTCTGCCCACATGGACACTGCCAGCTGCCCTAAGATTTCCCCACTTTATAGGTGGCGTTACTGTTTCTTTACTTGAGCCATTAACAACAAAATTTATAAATTGTAACCCGCAAACAGTCTTTGCTTTTTTATCTGCACCAATGGTAGTTAATTGTGATATACCAGCAGTCTTGAAATATCGCTTCATTCCTTCCATCAATGTGTCTGTAACTGTCATTTGTAAAGCACTAGGCATTATATCCATACTCCTATATATCCTGGATCGTCACTGAAACTTGAGGGCCGCCCGATGTTCTTAATCAAGAATTCCTTCTCTCCATTTGGAAAATCATAATTGTGTTTTTTCTTTATTTGTATTTTTTGATTGTAGGTTACTATAGAGTTATAATCTTGACTCATAGCAATATTAGAATTACCAATAACATCCTGGCCATTCTGATTAGTTACGATTTTGTTTTTATCTTCAATACGACAAGAAATAGTATCGGATACAGAGCGGACAGCTCTCCCGTTTATATCTTTTGTATAAGTAACGAGAACAATTTCATCTGTCAAATAAATATCAATTAAGGACAATTAGAAGCCTTACTGAATATGTACTTGGGCCTCTTCTTCTAGTGTTTTCTTCAAATTAAAACATACAAAACTATTTGTATTTGTAAATTTACCATTAATTTTATAGTTCGTCAAGTGTTTTGCAATATCTTCTTTATTTGTGTAACATGCATTCCCTATATCATGTGTAGTTTTATACGGCTCTTCCCTAAAAACAGTTTTATCAGAATATTTAAAAGAAATAACTATTTGTTTTATCTTTGTGCCATTAAGCTTATCAAGAAGATAATTATAATATTCTTGATCTGGAACATGCTGCAATAAAGCTACCACAAAAAGAATATCTATATCTTTTTTAGGATTTAAATCCGGGATATCATATGGATTCATTTTAACAATTTTATAATTCATAAATTGGCACTTCTGCGCCCTTTCTTTGAAGGCGTTAATTTGCCGATCTGCAATTTCATAACCAACATAGCTCTGTATGGGATAGTTATTTGTTAACCACTCAAAAAAATAACCACCGCCGATTCCATAATCAGCTACTTTTTTATTTTTAAGTCTTAATCCCTGGACTGAAGATGCATACCAGTTAAAAAGCGCTTCTTTGTCAGGCCGTTCTATATGTGCACTTCCGGGCCCAACTCTTCTTTCCCATGCAGTAACGATATCATATTGTTTAATCATAGATTAATCCTTAATAAATTATATTATTCTACATCTATTGATTATATTCTATTTCTTCTTTTATTGTAGGACAAGTATTCCCGCTATCATTTTGCTTCCATTCAGGACTTATCCTAGAATAATTTCTTGTTAATTTATACACATTTGCAATGTATGTTCCAATACACACATTATGAGAACCAATTTGATATGCTTCTCTTACATCATTCACGTATTTATAATTCCCCTCCGCTATAACATTTTTACACCCAGCATCTATTAATTCCTTGAGAAATATCTTATCGGGATAATAGCGTTTAGTCAAGTATAATACACTCAATGCCGTTGTAATATATGCTACCTTATAATTATTATTTATAATATTGTTATAATCTTCCATACTTGATATATCTGCTATAATTGGTATCCTATTATGACTACAGTATTCTACTATCTCAGGAAGATTTTTATTAAAGCATCTAAAATCAATTGCAATATAATCGGCCCATTTTTTTACCTCTTCTATTTCATTAAGCGAAGGGGTTATATATGGCTGTAGTAGCATGTCCTGCACTTTTATTTTTTTAAGACCGATTATAGGCACATCATGGGTGTTTATATTTTTGTCTGTTCTAATCGCTACTGCGCCACCATTCATAGCTTCCCTTGATAATTCCTTTGTAGTACCTTCGCTATATCCCTGAATACTAACAATAAGTCCCTTTGTAATTCTGTTCATAATCTTAAAACCCTCTATATGTTAACCTGTTCGCTATTTCACGATCAGTACAATTTCTTAATGCATCGCCTCTTATTTTTTCAGCTGCTTCTATTAGCCCTATGATATCAAGCATCTCTTGATAATCGCTTGATACCGTAGAGTGATCACTACCTTTTAATGTTTTATCTGTTGTATAGTGACGTTCTATATATTTCGCACCAGCATATATTGCATATGGAATGCCAAGGCCCTGGAAATCATGGGAACTGTATCCGACTTCATTCCCTTTTCCCTTTGTGGCTTTAAGTAGCTCCTGGATTGTCACAATATTTATCTCCTGAAGATAGCATGGGTATATGGATATGCAATGCATGATTATATCAGCTAAATCTATCCAGGCATTACCAAGTATTTCTTCATAATTATGCATCCCTGTAGACACAATAATTTTAAATGCTTTTACCTGCCTTCTGCTTAATAATAAATTTTGCAAAGAAACGTCCGAATATAACTGAGAAGGCAGTTTTATATAATTGCAATCCATATTAAGAAGGTTAATAACAGATTTTTCATCAAAAGCAGAGCAAAGAAATTCAAGTCCTAAACTCTCGGAATATACTTTTAATTCGTGAATTTGTTCTGTCGTGAATTCTAATGCTTTCCTGTGTTCATAATAAGTAGGCCCAAAGGAATTTATTAACGACCTCGGCTTATTCTTAATAGATTCGTGGATATCTTCTATATTTCTTTTTTGAAATTTTACACCCCACACATTGAGAGCGGCGGCATCATTAATCATCTTCTTTGCAAGCTTAAAATCACCTTGATGGTTACAACCCATCTCTAGAATTATTTTAGTCTTCATTCTTTACCTGCTTCACAATATAAGTTGCATTCTACATCTACATACAAGTATTATCATTTTCAATCAGCCAGTCTATAAATTCCCTGACTGCGCCTTTCCCTCCATTCGCTTGTGTAATAAATATATTTGGTATTTTTATGATTGCTTCATTAGCATCATTCGGACAAGCAGGGAAGCCGACTGCTTCCAAACATTCTAAATCATTCGTATCATCGCCAATATAAGCCACCTCTGGAAGGATGCAATTGAATTCATGGCATAGCCGCCTTAATATTTCTAACTTGTCATTACCGGCATTACCGTCAATATGTCGCTCTATTGTGCCAAGACTAATAAACTTATTAGCCCTGGCCTGATTAATCCCTCCGAATTCAGAAGTCAATAAAAACGCCTTTACCTTTGTCTTGTGTTTCAACAAATGGAATCCGCGCCCATCTCTATGGCTAAACTGCTTTAACTCTTCACCTTTTGTAGAATAGTAAACAGTTGAATCAGTCAAAGTTCCGTCAATATCGGATATAAATAATTTAACTTTATTCATTTATATAATTCTCCTAATAATTCAAGTCTATCCATTTTCTTTTCTACCCTGTAAATATTTTTCCAATTCCCTTAAGTCTTCAATGGTATCAATATCAAAAAGCACGTCATCATCAAAAATTATTTTATCAGCTGAGTCTAAAAGATGTTTACTATATAGCATCTGTTTTCTGAATATATAGAAATTGCCGTTTTCAATAAAAACAGAATCTTTATTGCATCCATTATCTGTTCTTTCAACCTGACTGAAATTTAAAGGAACTGCGTCTTCACTATATATAAATTTATCACACCGCTTTGCTGACAATCCGCAAATAAAATCGTCTGCGATAAATCTGTTAATCCATGCCTTCACTCTGTCTATGTTTCTTACGGGATTAGTTACTTGAAGGAATATATATATGTCTGCATCAATCTTAGACCATAATATCTCTTGATTAGTCTTGTGCTTATCGCCAGAAAACTCAGGGAGCCGTTTTATAAGATTTACTTTGCTTGGTAATTCAAGATTATCATAATCAGTAAATAGATAATAATCATAACCAAGCATAAGCGCAAAATCTATAGTATATTTGTAAAGCGGCTTTCCATCGACCGGCAACATACATTTATTAGGCAATCGTTTTGAGTTTTTACGCATCATTGTGATTGTTACTATCTTCATTTTGTTTCCTTATTAAATATCCAATTAAACAACTCTTTATTTTCTCGAATGTTTTCTATAAGCCTATCGGCTAAAATATCAACATGCGTTTTAGTTAAAGTATATTGGAATTCTTCTTCCTCTATACACCTGATAAACATATGTAATATAGAATGTTTCATCCTATATAAACTTTCAGACTTATTTATCTCTAAAATATTATCATCTGGGTACAATATACCATAAAGTTCTTTATTATCTTGATCTACTACTTTGTCTTTATATATTATTTTTATATTATGATTTCCTATTTTACATGATTTAGGTAAATTAGAATCCGCTATAATTTCTTCTATCATACTATTATTCAATCCTTACCATCTATATTATAATAAATAAATAACAAGTACAAGCATGTATTCATTTATGCACATTCCCGCTTTCTAAATATCCATGACGTATCTTTAAAAACCTTTTCGGGCTTACCGAATATTTCGCTTACTGCCCTTATTACACCTGGAAATTTCTTATGGTAATCATGGCCAGCAATAAATAATTTGGCATGATCCGTATATGCAATGGCATCCCTTTTTATATTTGGATATTCATGTGATCCATCAATATAAACAATATCTGCATATCTATCTTTAATATTATAACTATAATCCCTTATAATTTCAATATTACCATATTTAGACAATCTTTGAACAGCAAATTCGTATACTTTTTGCATATCATATTTTTTGCTAAACCAATCAACATTATTATCAAAAGGATCAATCGTTATAACCGATTTAAAATTCTTGCAGAATATTTCAGTTGAACACCCTGTCCATGTGCCTATTTCTATAATTGACATATTTTTAGTATTGCCTATATATTTAATCATATCATATAGGCCCTGAATAAAATTACCTTTACGTTCCGGGAAAATCATTTATTCACCTTCTTTATAACTAGTTTGCAACAATCACCCCAACAATAATTCTCTGGTTCTGCATGGTTAAAATCTTTTCCATATACAATTTCAGCAGGAAAATACTTATTAACAAACTCATATAAAGTTTTATAATCTATGAAATCGAACCTATCAATATTATTGGGTTTAAAATGAGTAGGTATTTCAAAACATATATAACCATTGGGCTTTAATACTCTGTTAACTTCTTTTAGTACTATTCCAGGATCGAATGTATGCTCAAAAGAATGAGAAAAAGAAATAAGATCAAATCGATTGTTATTGAATTCTAATTTATGCATATCCATTTTCAGTATTCCATTACCTGGATGCAAATCTATTCCTGTTATATTTTTATAACCATATCGCATGAATATTTTTTTTTCGTCATCATTACCACAAGCCATTAACAATATAGCAGCATTTTTATCTAATTTTATATGATCTATTATAAATTTGATATAAGATTCTTTTCGTGGACTATCAAAATTAGAAGGCGGGTCATCTTTAAATTTCGATGCCTGATCATCATAATATGATTTATCTATCATTTAACACCTCTTTGAAAAGATTTTCATATGATCTTTGCATACGCTCAATTGTAAATTCTTTCGCTCTCTGCCTAGCTTTTTGTCCATATTCTTTCTTTCTATCAGTATCCGGCAATAATTCTAGTATTTTATTTTCCATGTCTTTTATTGAATTGCAGAAAATACCAGTACCGCCGAGCTGCTCTTTCATACTGTCTTGTTTCTCATTGACTATTACACACAGCCCGGTAGACATGGCTTCTAATATTCCCATACTAAATATCTCAGTAAACCCATTATGTGCATGTATATATAAAGACAAATCCCTTAACCTATTTGCTTTTTTTTCTGATTCATTTATCTTGATTGATTTATCGAATTCTAGCCTATCATGTTCTATATGTTTAATCTTATCCGGATTATCCGTTATCATTATACATTTTGCAAGCTTATCTTTTTCTAATATATTATTTACCATACTATAATATTCGGGATGTATTTTGGCAGCCCCCGATCTCGTTATCCTGCCGAATGTATGCAGGCTATAGTCTGGCTCAGGATTCCCAAACAAATTATTATCTATCGCCCCTGGAATCACAACACTTTTTTTAATTTTAGAATAATCAAATAATGACTTCCATGCCTCTGTAAGAAATACAACAACATCACTATTGTCCGCATAAGTGCAAGGTTTACACGTATGAATAAGAGAAATTACTTTAGCATTTGGATTTGGTTTTTCAAAGTTCTTATACTTCTCAAAATTTCTTAAAAAACTCTCAACTAAGTATATATCAGCGCGAGGATGTTCAGGGTTATTTATATTACTATATATATGATTCCCATATTCCATATTATATACATGTCTTGATATATCACCCATACTATCCATATCGTTCATACCAATTATATGACAAATAGTCGGCTTCTGCAATACAGATATTTTTTTCTTCTGAAGTTTAGAAAAATGTTCAACAAGGTTCTCTTTTTTAAATGCCTGTATATTGCTTATATCAGACAAATTTATTATTCTATTTTCCCAAGGACTAAAACTATCGAAAAAAGGCGCCGTCCCTTTATATTTCTCTACCTTGACTTTCCCGCCCTCTGTTTCAACTTCTCCAGGATAGTCATCCTTATAATGATAATTTTTAGGTGTACCGCCGCCACAGTCTATACCGAGAAGATATATAGGATTAGCGCCTGTTATTATTGCAAGATGTAAAGCACATAAACCGGTTAGGTTGCTATTATATAATCCATCATTAATATCTAGTGTTGGCTTTTGACTTGTAGTTTTAAACAAAAAATCAAAAGCCCTATTCTCAAAGCCTGTGCTATTTCTTGCAAAAATCCTACCAGGGAATTTCTCAAGATTATATGTTGTCAAATTGATAAATCGCCTGTCAAGAAACATCAACCACTCGAATCCGTCCCAATCCTCAACTATATGGTTAATACCTATTGTGTGTTTATCTTTCAAGATATCAAATCCAAATTTTTCTATAAATTCTTCAAGGCTAGTCCCGCAACCGACAACATAGCAAGGCTCATCTTTCCATATATCTCTTACTTCCATATATTCAGCCCTTGTTAATTTATTATTTTTCTTGAGTGCACCTTGTTCAATAAGATTCTGCCATAACTGATCTATTTTCCCCTCATTCGCAATCCTTTCTGCTATTTGTTTTTTAATGAATGGGATATCATCATTCATTATACAATATTTATTACTCCTATTAATCTTGTTTTCTACTGGTTTAATATCTGACAAACAGATACAATTTTTCTTACTTCTTATCGGTTGTTGATCTATTCTAATATTCCCATCTCTTATACTTAATATCTGTCTCATGTATATTCCCTTTTATCAAGCGGTATAAATGCTTTATTATTTGGTGGCTTATCAATTTTACCTTCTGAAAATTCTATATATTTATTCAATGTCCCCTCTATGGATAATGCTTCTCTAAAAGTTATTGACATAGAATGCATACAATTACCAGACCATACGCATTGCCCATTTCTTCTTATATATACAACATGATTTTTATTAAGAGTAACACAATATGCAAAATTATTGAATATAATAATTTGTTTTTTTATACGTTGGAGAGAATAGAACCGATTACTGCATTCCCTTATTCTTAATAAATCGTTATTAATTTGATATTCCCCATTCTTAAATTGTCTTATTTCTCCTTTAACTTTGTCTATACTGAAACTAGGTCTTTTACCGACTTTTAAAATCAATTCTCCTATCTGATAGGCCATTTTTATAGAAGTAGTAAAATATATTTTTTCTTCTGCAATATAACCCAAAAAATCAGATTTCCGCTTTCTCTTGTATCCATCGCATTTTATAAAGGCATCCAAAAATATTTTAATTTCTTCTTTTGTGGCACCTAATATTTCTTCTGGAATGTATTTTTCTGTACATTTCCCAAATTGTTTTAAATAGTTACTTATAGCCATATCTATAAATCTTATTTGTAAATCACTCTCTATAATATGAGAATTCGTTATTCTTTTAATACACTTCAAAATCAATTGATATGTTTCCTTGCTTTTTGTTTTGTCTTGTGCGATAGAAACAATATCTGTAGATTTTGAATGACTAGTTATACTTCCGTCACTTAACCAATATCCCATAAATTCTATAAAATCTTTTGATAGATTGCTTTTCTTTCCTATCCAATCACTACTCGCGAAAAACCTTCCTTTTCGTGTTTGTAATAACTCAATTGCTTTTATAAATTGAAATTTTCCCTTATGTTTTCGTGAATTATAATCTATTTGATAGAACATATTATGATCTTTTGTAACAAGCAAATTTAAATATTTACTTTTAAATTCTATCATCTCTTTTACATAATGCTTATGTAATAAATCAATATTTGCCCATTCAAGATTTAATGTGCCAGGATTTAAAGACAGACAGATATCTTTTTTATCTAAATCTTTTATAAATTTCCATCCCTGTTTGGTATATATTTCTGTTATTTCATCATAAGAATTGGGATGAAAAGGAGTGGTATCCGGCAGCATTGGGAAATCTTTGTCTTTTCCAGATAAAGAATATATTTGCCCCTCATATGGAGCACATATTGGGCAACTAGTATTGTGAGAAGATATCTGAACTAAATCAGCCGATATCCCGGCAGCCGTATCAAGTACCGCCTGGGCATTTAAATCTTGCATTTTAGTCCTTGTAACTAATTCTGCATATTCTTTAATTCCATAATGAATTTCTTTACCGTTTTTGTTTATGATGGTAATAAATTTTCCGTCATCTGCTTTGGCAAGCATGGCATCCTTAAGTTTTTTATATGATGCCTGGGCACTGCCTTTCTCCATTATCCCTTCAGCAATCAATCCTGCAATTTCTTTTTCGCTCATATTTATAATTTGCGTTAAATTGGCAAGCTGCTTTAGCGTTTGCTCTCCTTTTAAAAATCCTTTAAAGTATGTCTGTAAAGTATCATTGATTATTGTATTTATACCCTGCTCAGCAAGATTGCTATTTATGAATGAATCATAATTATATTGCGTTAATGCTGGTAATGTTTGATATTTAATTTCTGTAAGTTGTTCGTTAAGTAATTGTTGATATACATTAGGCAATTCAGAATCAACCCATTGCGCAGTTACCTCCCTTAACCGTTCATATTGTTTCTCAATTTGTTTATCAATTTCCTGCCAAAAAATATTATCGTATTGTTTTGTTGATTTGATCTTATTTACAATTGAAATAATGTCATCATTGATTTGTAGCAGTGCATCTGATAAGCTATCAAAATTTAATTCTATTGCCATTCCTAATCTAATTCTCTCGTTACAGTTACAATCTGTGCTGTTCCCGATGATATATAATTATCAAGTAATTCCATTATATAATCCGGGAATCGCGCACCATGTAACAATTCTCTAAAATCTAATACCTCAAACTCAGTAACACCCTGATTGTATAAGGCAGCCCTCTTGTCGTGGTCTGCCTTATACTTATATATATACCATGCTGTTTCACATTGTGCATTACGTAATTTATCAGTTACGGTGGATATTGTCAATATCTTTAAAGACTTTATCCACCGATATGCTGATATTAGTAGTTGTTCCTTTTGAGTATTAGTAAGCGTTGCCCAAGCGTCTGCACCCCATTGATCTGCAAAATATGTATTTGCCTGTACAACAGTTACCCAAGAATTCTCATTAAGAACTAATGCCATATATTACCCAAGTGTTATCGTTTCGCACTGATCACTATCACCGACAGCAGCACCATAAATAGTCCATACTGCAATAGTCTCATTCAGCGTGAGAACATCTTTTGCCGCTGTATATGTAGTCGGCGCCATATCTTCGGCCCTCTGAATCTGATTGCCAGGGATTACCAGAATCGGGAAGCGTGTTACGATATTAGAGTTAAAAGTCCATTGCGGAGTTATTGTGTAATTCACAACATCGCCTGTCCTGCCAGCACTTGCAATCATAGCAGTAGTAGCATTTAAAGCTGCAAGGATTCGATTCTTATCTCTGGGGTTAGCATACAAAATTAAATTAGCCTGGGCCATATCGCCATAGCCTTTATCTTTGTTCCGATTTGTCAAAGTGAAAGCCGCCTGGTTAATGGTCTGAATATCCCTCTGTAATGGCCCATCCGCTACAACTCCCTGATATGTAGTAACATTAAGAGCAGCAGCCGCAGCTAAAAGAGAATAATGGTTATTCGCCTTGTCCGCATAAAGTTTATTTCTAAAAGCCTCTGCTTGATTAACCATAGCAGCTACCTGGCGATATCTAATCATCTTATCAGTAAAGCCCAGTGCTCCCCCATAATAATCGATTTCAACCGTCACATGATCACCGGAAATACTATCAACCTGGATTCTATCGCCTTCAGGCACCTTGTGAAAAGTTATCCCATT
>Ga0209287_10000042_pt1 | contig 77865 bp, 79 predicted proteins | sample PPLLak3cmMay2015_2_FD_187255 | JGI IMG/M metagenome (GOLD analysis project Ga0209287, IMG submission 187255) | Freshwater sediment microbial communities from Prairie Pothole Lake near Jamestown, North Dakota, USA - PPLs Lake P8 Core (1) Depth... | ecosystem: Environmental > Aquatic > Freshwater... | reverse complement strand
GAGATAGTACAATAATAATCAGGGATATTCCTAGTGCGTCAACAGCCAGAACCGATCACCGACATACTGCAGTGTTTTGACTGCTTTGCCTGGTTTTTTCGTCTTCATCTCCTCTCCGGTCATTAACGCAATCCCTGTTGCTAACGGCTTGCGATGTTTCTCATCGCAGATCCAGACAAAATCATCCTTCTGAATCATCAGGTCCACATCAGAGATCCCTGGAGCCATGACATCAGCTCCTTTCGTGATAAAAACAACAGCCCCCATGTCGATGACGACATATTTTGCTTTAGGTTGATGCTTTATCAGCCCCTGCAGCGTAAACACAACCTTGTTATCATACATCATAAAATCCATGCTATCCTCCACAAGCAGGACTGTGAATTCCTCGACAGATCCGGTATCGACCGCTACTTTTCCCTTTAAAAAATCATTACCAAACCTGGTCAGTAAATCAGCTGATAGCTCCTTTACATCCCGTTCCTTGAGACGATGCCGATTCTTTATCTTGACAGCCATGCAGAAGATATTCCAACGAATGTTTTAATAGTTATCCTGGAGAAGAAGGCCCAAACTGTTATAAATGCAATCTCCATTTCGTCTCTCCTAGGTAACAGTTATGGAAAAACCATTAAAACTCCTACATGCCAGCCTGAACAGCAGAGTCATCGTCGAGCTACGAGGTGGTGTCGAATACCAAGGGATCCTTGACGGTTATGATGTTCCTCATATGAACCTTGTCTTGAAAACCGCTGATGAGATCGTTCGTTCTGAGAAGAAATCAAAACATGACAAAGTCATCGTCAGAGGGGACAATATCATTTATATATCACCTTAGAATAAGGGGTATCGACTATGACAAAAGGAACAACATGCAGAGCTGGTAATAAAACCACCCACATCGCATGTCGGCGATGCGGTAGACATTCCTTCCATGCGCAAAAAAGACGTTGTGCATTCTGTGGTTTTGGGGAAACCAGTAAAATGCGGCACTATAATTGGGTTCGGGAAAAGAAATAATCAGTTCACATCTGTTTTTTCTTCAGTTGATGTTGCGATTGTTTTTTTACTTTTTTCTATGGACCAACGACCTTTTTTTCCCCAAAGTGCATTATACAGGCGGATTTCTAGGTACAGCAAAACACCAAGGATGATGACCGAGACCACGATGTTCAAGGGAGAAACGAGACTGCGATAGGCTTCTAGGGGAATTAATGTGTCAAGGAGCAGGATCCCGACGAGAAAAAGGCTTTTTAGGGCTTCTTGATAGAGTGGTCGGACAAGGCTGTTCTGGATGTTTTCCTTTTTTTTCTTAAGAAGATAATTTAACAGGTTCTCTGTTTTTTCCACATGAAAATCCAGTCGGCTCTTTCGTAATGGCATAAGCTACTATCCAACAAATCCTAACATTGTATAAAACTATCGTGAGCACCATTAATACAGATAACAGGCGACAAAATGATCCTTATGAAACTCTTTTAGCTCTGGCTCTGCCTCTGAGCATTTCGGCATGGCAAACGGGCATCGCGGGTGGAATCGACATCCGGAGGGTGGTGAGATCAGACTAGGGACTTCCCCTTTCAAATGGATATGTTTTCGTTTCACCCTAGGGTCTGGAATAGGGATGGCGGACAACAGTGCTTTCGTATAGGGATGGAGTTGCTCCCAAAAGAGATCTTTGGTGGGGGCATATTCTACGATTTTGCCTGCGTACATGACTCCGACCCGGTCACTGATGTATTTGATCACACTGAGGTCATGGGTGATAAACAAATACGTCAGCTGGAATTTTTCTTGTAGGTCTTTAAAGAGATTGAGGATTTGAGCCTGCACAGAGACATCTAGTGATGAGGTTGGCTCATCAAGCACAATGAAATCAGGGTTTAACGCAAGGGCTCTTGCTACACCAATCCGTTGTTTCTGCCCGCCACTGAACTCATGGGGGTACCGGTACATATGTTGTACATCAAGCCCAACGGTGCATAATAATTCAAGGACTTTGGCGTTTAATTCCTCTCCTTTGAACCTTTTGTTGATTTTCAGCGGCTCACCAATGATGGTCTTGACCGTCATCCGAGGGTTCAGCGAAGAGGATGGATCCTGGAACACGATCTGCATATGAGGTCGGAGCTTCCGAAGCTCTGATTTCTTAATCTCAGTAAGATTCGATCCCATAAACAACAAAGTGCCCGCGGTAGGCGGGATCAGATGAATCAAGATGCGACCCAGGGTTGTCTTCCCACACCCGGATTCACCAACAAGACCAAAGGTCTCACCCTTTCGGATCTGGATGTCGACATTGTCAACTGCTTTGAGTTGCTCTTTTGTCGAGGAGAAAATTCCTTCCTTTATTGGGAAATATTTCTTCAGTTTACTTGCGTTGACAATAGTCTCTTCCATCTTCCTCCCTCGAGGCAACTGAATATTTCACGGTTTCATAATGATGGCATGCCACCTGATGGTCTTTTTCTACTTCTCTGAGAGGTGGGTCGCATTCGGTGCATATCTGCGTTCGGTATCTGCATCGTGGGTGGAAACGGCACCCTGTTGGTGGCTCGATAAGATTAGGGACACACCCTGGGATGATATCTAATCTTTTCCGGTCCTCCGTGATCTTTGGTATTGCTCTCATCAATCCTCTTGTGTACGGATGATCCGGGTTATCAAAGATTTTTTCGGTCGTCCCTATCTCAACGATGTAGCCTGCGTACATCACGCCAACCCGATTGCACATCTCTGCGATGATACCTAGATTGTGGGTGATCAACCAGATTGCGGTACCCACGCGCTGTTGTAATTCTTTCATCAAATCAAGGATTTGTGCTTGGACGGTGACATCCAGGGCGGTTGTTGGTTCATCTGCTATCAATAAATCAGGGTTACAGGCAAGCATCATCGCGATCATCACGCGCTGACGCATTCCTCCACTTAATTCATGTGGATACTGTTTAGCAACTTTTTTTGGGTCTGAGATTTTTACAAGATCCAACGTGGTGATCGCTTTTTCAAATGCTTTGTTTTGTATGATTTTTTTTATTTTCCGTTTTTTCCAGAAGTTGTACCAGGGGATTTTCTGGTCTTGCTCTGGGAACGACTCATGAAGCAAAATCACTTCTGCTATTTGTTCTCCGACAGTATAGACTGGGTTTAAGGCAGTCATTGGTTCTTGAAAAATCATCGAAATTTTGTTCCCGCGGATATTCTGCATTTCTTTTTCTGTTTTTTTTAGCAGGTCTTCTCCTTTGAAAAGGATGCTTCCTTTCATGATTTTTCCCGGTGGTTGTGGGATAAGGCCCATCACCGAGAGTGCGGTAACACTTTTACCACAACCTGTTTCACCGATCAGCCCAAATGTTTCTCCTTTCCAGATTTGAAAGCTAGTCTCCTCTAATGCTTTGACGACTCCCTCGTAAGTGTAGAAGTAGGTTTTCAGGTCTTTTATCTTGAGTAACGGTTCGTCTTGTATGAAATCACCTTCGTAATTTAGGATCGGTCACATCTCTCAGACCATCACCAAGGAGGTTGAATCCAAGGACAACAAGCAGGATTGCAAGACCGGGGAAGGTGACGTACCACCAGGCATGGAACATATGGATTCGACCTGATGATATCATCAGCCCCCATTCCGCTGTCCCGGGAGATGCTCCGAGTCCTATGAAACTGAGTCCCGCAGCGACAAGAAGAACGGCGCCAAGATCTAATGTGATTTCTACCAGTAATGGTGCAAATGAATTTGGAAAGATATGTCGGAAGAGGATCCGTGAGTTACTCGCACCAACGCTTCGTGCTGCTTCAACAAATTGTTGTTCACGGACTGCGAGTACTTGACCTCGCATTAAACGAGCATAGGTAGGCCACCATACGATAATCATTGCTTCCATGATATGATCGATACTTCGTCCTAATGCAGCCGCGATCGCCATTGCCAAAATTAGGTATGGTACTGCAAGGAAGACATCGGTGATTCTCATTAAGACCTCATCGATGATCCCACCAAAATACCCAGCAATCCCCCCTAGTATAATTCCAATCAAGGTTGAGATTGCAACAACAATAATACAAATACGGAACGATGTTTGAGATCCGTAGATAACCATGCTGAAGATATCACGTCCAAAATCATCTGTTCCGAATAAATGTTCTGCGCTAGGAGGGAGTAGTTTTTGACTAAAATCAATGTCCCATCGTTCTTCGGTGACTGTCGTACCCTGTTCGGTGCTTACTCTGACATAGGACGGGTGTTGACTTGCTAAGAAGGGTGCAAATAAAGCGACAATTACCAGTGTAAGAATCAATATCAATCCAATCATCGATAAAAGACTTTTTCGGAAGAGATGGGCCATGAACCGTAGATCTTTAATTTTTGATTCATGTTTTTTTAAGAAATCATCTACGATTTTAACATGCGGTCGTATCTTATCCACCTCCGAGCTTCACTCGTGGATCAATCACCGCATATAGGATATCAACAATAAGATTGGCTACAACATAGATAATTGCGACGAGTATCGTAAATCCCATCACTGCGCTGAAATCAAAACCCAAAACTGCTCGTGCAGCAAACCTCCCCATCCCCGGCCAATTAAAAATCGTTTCCGTCAGCACAGCACCACCAAGAAGCCCACCAAAGGAAAGACCCGTGACCGTTACTGTTGGGATCAAGGCGTTTCTCAGTGCATGTTTATAGATAACAGTTCGTTCTGATAGTCCTTTTGCTCTCCCAGTACGAATGTAATCCATCCCCATGACTTCAAGCATGCTCGACCGTGTCATACGAAGAATTAATGCAAGTGTTGCAAACCCTAACGTGAACGCTGGCAAGATAAGATGATATAATGTAGATGCCAACGTGTCGAGATTCCCTGTAATAATACTATCAACCACATATAATCCGGTAATGGACGATGGTGCGTTCATCCCAATAGCCAAACGCCCCTCCAACGGCAAAATCGGGAACTGATACGCAAAGGCATATTGCAACATGAGTGCTAACCAAAAGATAGGCAACGAATATCCGACAATCGCAATGATTCGTGTGATATGATCTGATAATTTATTCCGTCGTATCGCCGAAACAATTCCGCCAACGATACCAAGAGGGATTGCGATCAACATAGAAAAAATCGTCAGTTCCAACGTCGCTGGAAAATATTGAGCAAGGCTGTCAACCACTGGTCGGCTTTCCAAATATGATTTTCCAAGGTTCAAATGAACGATATCGTTCAAATAATAAAAATATTGAATCCAGAGCGGCTGGTCGAGATGCAGTTCCTTTGTTATTCTTTCGATGACATCAGGTTGAGCTTTTGGTCCTCCTGCAAAGGCTCGTGCTGGATCTGCTGGGATAACATGGGAAACGGTAAACGTGATAATGGTAACTCCAATAATCACGGGTATAAGGAGCAGTAGTCTTCTGACTATGAATTCCCATGTTTTCATAATTTAAAAAAAAAGAAAGAAAGAGAGGGTTTTTATGGGTACGCTTTGTAGTAATCGTAGTAGTACCATTCACGCACTGGGTTGTATGAATAGTTCTGCACCCAATCTCTCCATGGTCGGATGTATTGCCTCTGTACGAGGAATATCATGGATGGTTCTTGGATATAGATGTCATATGCGGCTTTATAGGCAGCTGCTCGCACTGCAGAATCTGCTGAGTATTTTCCCTCTAATATGTTCTCGTCAACAGTTGCGTTCATATACCCAGTGTTATAGGTATCTTGTCCGATATCAGCAGAGCCAATAAAAGGTGAGATATAGTCATCAGGATCGTTATAATCTGGTCCCCATCCGATAAACATCATGTCCCAGTCATCCGTCGTATACATCCTGTGGAGTAGTTGTGGCCATCCTTCTGCGATAATCGAGGAGAGAATACCGATTTCATCAAGAGCAGCGCGGAACATGACTGCCATCGTTTCCCGTTCTGAGTTCCCTGCGTTATAGAACAGTCGGATGGTTGTCCCGTTGAACCGATACATGGTTCCGTCTAAATCATAATCTTTAGCGTATCCACCGTCATCGAGTATTTGTTCTGCTATTGTCAAGTCATAATCATAGTAGGGCTGGCCATTGTTTTGTGTTTCGTAATACGGCATTCCGTTTGGTATTGCCCCTGCAAGTCTGCTCGCATACCCATTCCATGCTGTATCAATGGCTGTATCATAGTCGAACGCGTAGCTTAATGCTTTTCGTACTTGGCCATCTGCCAAAAACTCGTTATTCGTTGCTTTCGTGTTAATGGCAAGCAGTGCGACATCATAACTATCAAAGGGATGGACAACAATTCCTTTCTCACCGATGACATCTTCGAGGTTTGCATAGGGGACATAGGTAAAGTCAGCATCCCCGTTTTTCAGTGCTAAGATTCGTGTTGCTGGTTCATCAGCGTATTTTATCACAACTCTCTCTGGATGATTTCCTTCCCAGCCACCCCAATACGTCGGGTTTCTATTCAAGACAATTTCCGTTGCCCGTGTCCAATGGTCAAGCACGTACGGACCAGTGCCCATCGGATGTTCTTTCATCCAGACGTTTTCTTCACCTGCGACAACACCGCCGTTTGCCTCCACGTAGTCCTTGTCAACAATCGCAGCGACCGTATATGGCATAAGAGCTAAAAACCCACCATATGATTGTGTCAATTGTATTTGAACAGTATAGTCATCAATCACTGTGGTGCTGTTTGTATCCATACATTGTCCAAGAATCCAGTCCACACCAGATTCTGGGGCGCCCATCGTTAACACTCGATCAAACGAATATTTTACATCCTCTGCGGTAAAATCATTTCCGTTGGAGAATTTAACGTCGTGGCGTAGATTGAACGTCCATGTTAAAGAATCATCTGAAACAGACCAATCTGTCGCAAGACACGGATAGAATGTTTTCGTGTTGTTTCCCTCATAGGTAACAAGCGTGTCATAGATCTGGAAGATTGGTTCGGAGGACCCTGTATCATATGCATCTGCTGGATCTAGCGTTTTCGCATCACCGATGTCATATCTGACCATCGTCGTTGGATTCTTAATTTCAGGTTTTTCTTCGTCTTGTTGTTGGGTACATCCACTAAACGCGATGCTAATGAACATCGCACAGATAATGATCGCAAGAACACCAGCCTTCATGTCTTTCTTTTTAAAACTTCCCATGATTATGTTCCCTCTTTCTTTCACCTTCTCTATGATAAGAGTTTCAACAATATATACTCTCTAATGTTTAATTACTTTTTCATTTTCTTTTTTTTCCTCAAATGAGGAAAATTCACGCCTCATCCGACTGAGATTAGGACGGAAAACAGGATACAAAATGATCTTTTTTCACTTCTAGTAGTGCTGGCTCTCTTGTTGAACACTCTGGTTTTGCCTGGGTGCAGCGGGGATGAAATCGACAGCCGGGTGGTGGATGGATGAGACTGGGGACCTCACCAGTCAACGGTATATATTGTGTCTGCCGGTCGGGGTCTGGGACTGGAATTGCCGACAATAACGCTTGGGTGTATGGATGAAGTGGCTCAGAAAATAAATCCTGTTTTGATGCCAGTTCCACCAGCTTGCCTGCGTACATCACCGCTATCCGATCACTCGAATGTTTTATCACGCTGAGATCATGGGTGATAAACAACAGGGTCAACCCAAAATCCTTCTGTAAATCCTTCAGAAGATTAATGATCTGTGCCTGAATGGAGACATCAAGAGCGGAGACTGGCTCATCTGCGACGATAAACGAAGGATTGGTCGCTAACGCCCGTGCGATCCCGATCCTCTGTCGTTGACCACCGCTGAACTCATGAGGGTACCGGTTTATTTGATCTGGTGTCAAACCTACTTTTTCCATCAGCTCGATGATTTTATTTTCTTTTTCGTCTTTGGTTTTGGTCAATTTATGGACTTCCATAGGTTCTGCGATCGCAGCTCCGATCGTCATCCTCGGGTCAAGAGACCCATAGGGGTCCTGGTAGATGATCATCATTTTTTTTCGGATCTCTGTTAATTGTTTTTGTTTAAAATGCGTTATATCCTGACCATCAAAACAGATCGTACCTGCTGTAGGGTTTATTAATCGAAGGATGAGCTTTCCACAGGTGGTCTTTCCACACCCGGATTCCCCAACGAGACCAAGGATTTCATTTCTTTTAATGTAAAAACTCACATCATCAAGTGCTTTGATCGCTTCTTTTTTTTTGAATGGTCCGCTACCCTGGTAAAAATATTTCTTCAGGTTTGTTACTTCAACGAGATGATCCATGTGTCAGAGACCTCCAACGAGGTAGCATCGTACCCAATGACGTTTCCCTGCTTGTACCAACGGTGGCATTGTTTTTGTGCAGGGCTCAAAACAATAGTCGCATCTCGGGTGGAACGGGCAACCGGTGGGTAGATCAAGCAGGTTGGGGACGAGCCCCTTTATGATTTTCAAGCGTTTCGCGTCGATATCAAGCCGTGGGATCGATTTCAAAAGCGCCTGTGCATAGGGATGTAAAGGTTCTTTGAAAAACGTGTGAACATCGGTGTATTCGACCATGTATCCTGCATACATTAACGCGACGTTATCGCAGGTCTTCGCAATCACCCCAAGATCATGTGTGATAAGTAAGACTGAGGTGTTGAACTTTTTTCGTAGTTCGTCCATCAATTTGAGGATTTGAGCCTGAATTGTCACGTCCAGGGCGGTGGTCGGCTCATCAGCGATCAGCAGCGCAGGGTTGCAGGATAATGCCATCGCGATCATCACCCGCTGCCGCATCCCACCAGACAGCTCATGGGGGTAATCGTCTATCCGTTTCTCCGGGTCTGGGAATCGGACTGTGTACAGCGACTCGATTGCTTTTTTTCGCGCCTCGTCTTTTTTCAGCCCGTGATGCAGTTTGAGGACTTCCATGATCTCAGAGCCAATCGTAAACATCGGGTCAAGGGACGTCATCGGCTCCTGGAATATCATTGATATCTTGCATCCTCTGATGTTTCGCATCTCTTTTTCGCTTAGCTCTAACAGGTTGGTTCCTTCTAATAATATCTTTCCACTGACGATTTTTCCCGGTGGGCTTTGTATCAGTCGCATGATGGATAACGCAGTGACGCTTTTCCCACATCCTGATTCACCTACAAGCCCGAGGGTCTCTCCTTTATTGATGGTGAAGCTGACGCCATCGACCGCTTTGACGACCCCCTCATGGGTGTAGAAGTATGTTCTGAGATCTTCGACTTTCAAGAGTTCTTCCATTGTGTTTCATCCTACTCTTTTAGGCGTGGGTCAAGAATATCCCGTAACCCGTCGCCTAACAAGTTCAGTCCTAAGACCGCGATGACGATCGCTATCCCTGGGAACGTCGCAGCCCACCAGGAGCCACTGACGATGTAGAACCGACTTTCAGAAAGCATCGCACCCCACTCGGGGCTTGGCGGCTGAGCACCCAGTCCAAGGAACCCTAGCGCGGCTGCATCAAGGATGGCACCTGCCATCATGAGTGTGCCGTAGACAATCACTGGTGAAAGACTGTTGGGTAATACATGTCGAAAGATAATTCGTAGGTTGCTTGAGCCGATCGCTTTCTGGGCTTCTACGTATTCCATTTCTTTGATGTACAGCACTGAGCCTCGCATGACCCGTGCCATCTGAGGAGAATATTCGATGCCGATTGCGATCATCGCTTTATCCAGACCTTGTCCGATCACCGCGACGATGACTATCGCGAGCAACAATGAGGGAAACGCAAACAGGATGTCGGTGATTCTCATCAGGACATTATCGATCCATCCACCATAGTACCCTGCAGCGACTCCGATTAAGATACCAAGGCCAGTGGCGATGCCAACTGCGATAAAACCAACCGTTAAACTGATCCGGGAACCGTGGATGATTCTGCTCAGGATGTCTCTACCCATCATATCGGTCCCAAGAGGGTAACCTTCAATGCTTTCGTTGCTCCAAAACCCTGGTTTCAGACTTTTATCAAGCTCAGGGGGCGATGGGGTCGGGTCATGTGGGGCAATGAAGGGTGCAAAGATTGCTAAAAAGACTAAAAAAAGAATGAGGATAAGGCCAAAAACCGCTGATTTATTGTAGCGAAATCGTCGCAGTAACTCATGGGTTTTTGTCTCTCTTTTTCTTGCCATTCTTCACCTAATCATAATGAATTCGTGGATCGATAAAGGTATAGAGGATATCGGTGATGAGATTAACAATCACAAACACTAAAGCAAATACAAGGATGCAGCCAATCACCAATGGATAATCCCTGGCGTAGACTGCATCGACAACAAGCCGGCCGACACCCGGCCATGAAAACACGGTTTCTGTCAAAATCGCCCCTGATAGTAGTAATCCAAAGTTAAGACCAATCACGGTCACAACAGGAACCATCGCGTTTCGTATCGCATGTTTGTAGATGACCTTACGTTCTGATAAACCCTTTGCTCGTTCCGTTCGGATGAAATCCTGACGCAGTACCTCCAGCATACTTGAGCGTGTCGTCCGAGCGATAATCGCCATAGGAATAGTCCCTAACGCGATTGCGGGTAGAATCAAATGACGAAGGACGCTAATGAGTGCTGCACCATTGAGCGTGATGATACTATCGATTACCATAAAACCGGTGAGTCGTTGAAATGGAAGCAACAGGTCAATTCGTCCACCAATTGGAAGCCATCCGAGGAACACCCCGAAGATCATCATCAGCATGATCCCAAGCCAAAACACAGGCATGGAGATCCCAAAGAGAGCCAGTCCCATCACAGAATAATCCGCAACCGAGTATTGTTTCGTTGCAGAGATTATTCCTGCCACAACACCGATGAGGATTGCAAAGAGCATCGCAGCAATCGCAAGCTCAATAGTGTTAGGAAAACGTGAGCCTATCTCAGTAGTGACCTGTTCATGAGAAAGAATAGAGCGACCCAAATCACCTTGCAGGACGTCACTTAGCCAGATGAAATACTGGACATACAATGGCTGGTCCAGGCCATATTTCGCCCGGATGTCATCGATTTCCATTTGCGTTGCATGCTGCCCAAGCATGGTTCTGACTGGATCACCAGGGGCAAGATGAATCAATGCAAATGCAATAAGGGTAACTCCCAGGATAACTGGTATGATCTGCAAGAGTCTTTTAATGATGTACCATTTCATTTCTGATCAACAGAATATCTTGGTATCTTTCTCTCTTTTTTTTTCGTGCATCAGGAAATCGGAAAATATCCGGTTTTTCTCTAGGTCATGTCAACAGGATAGAAGAAATACCGAGCTGTTGGGTTTAAGACAAATCCTTGTATGTTCTTCGTAAAGATAATGTTCTGATTCGCATGAGCTAAATAGACAAATGGTGCGTCCTCATTGATGAGTACCTGTGCTTCTTCATAAAGACGTGCACGCTCATCGACATCATAGGTTTGTAACGCTTGAGATAATAAATCCTGTACTTCGGTATTGTTGTAAAACGCGACGTTTCCTGCGGTACCTAACGTGCATTGGTTCGCGCCGTATAACACGTTCATGAAATTATCCGGGTCACCATTATCTCCTGTCCAACCGAGTAAACACATCGGGTGTTCACCGGCTTGAGTCTTTGCAAGATACGTCGACCAATCGATCTGGTAAATCTCGACACTGATGTTCACCGCCTCCAGATAGGCTTGGATCGCCTCACCGATCTTCGATGGATCAAACATATATGGTCGACTCACGGGCATGACCCAGAACGTGGTGTTAAACCCGTTTGCATAGCCTGCTTCAGTTAAGAGTTCCCGTGCTCTTTCAGGATCATATGGATAATCCACAATCGCATCGTTCCAACCAAGCATAAATGGTGGCATACCGTTCTTTGCAACGATTGCTGTACCTTTATACAGGTTCTCAACGATAGAGGTTTTATTGATTGCATAATTGACCGCTTGTCGTACTGATTTATTCGTGAATGGTTCGAAGTACCCTGGGGTTTTTACCCATGCTTCGTCTTGATCATGCATGCCGTTGTGGTTTGTGTCGTTATATCCATATCCGTTGTTCATCGCCAAATAACCGACATTCATTCCCGGGGCTGTGAGCAGTTTTAAATCAGCATCAGCTTCAATGGCATCAAAGCTTGCAGGGTCTGGGTATTCCATTCCATGAATTTCACCTGCTTGTATCGCGAGCAGTCTTGCGGAGGGATCAGTGATGACTCGGTAGATTACCTTGTCGAGTTTTGGGGCTCCACGCCAGTAATCATCAAACGCTTCCACCGTGATATGATCATCTTTAATCCATTCCACAAATTTGAAAGGACCGGTTCCAACAGGGTTTTTAAATGCATCTTCTTTCCAGGTTTCCGCGTTGGTTGGACTGACAATGGCAACCGTGAACATTGCTAGACTTGTCATGATTGCAGCATTTGGCCTGCTTAAGACGATCTTGACGGTGTAATTGTCGATTTTTTCTACTTTCTGTATATCGCTAAACATGTATCCCCAATACGCCCATTCTCCATATTGATTATAGGGGTGGCTTGTATTGTACTGTCGTTCGAATGAGAAAACAACGGCATCAGCATTGAAATCAGTACCATCGTGGAACTTCACACCTTGTCTCAGAGTAAAAGTCATGTTCTTGCCATCTGGTGTGATAATCCATGATGTGGCTAGGCAAGGTTGTATCTCTGCAGATCCTTCTTTATATTCAACTAACCCTTCGAAGATACTATCGGTTCTTGCGGTTGACTCTCCATCAGTGACATCCGCCGGGTCAAGTTTATCTGCATCCCCAGCACACGCAAAAATCAGCACCTTTTCTGTGACCGGTGGCGTGTTATCTGTACATCCGCTTAACGATACTATGAGTAATATTCCACAAACGATAGTCGCAAGAACACCAGCTTTCATATTTTTTGCATTTACACTCCCCATGATTTTCTAACCTCTTTTTCCGCTTCTCTGAGAGAAGCCCAAATTCGTATCACATATATTCTTTAATTACTTTTTCATTTATATAGAATCAGCTAAAAACATAAGTCAGTGATACGCGGTGATGGATATTAAATATATTTTTATGAACTCAGACACATATCAAGCATTTTTATACGGAATTCTCCTAATAAACTTAGTGCTAAAAAAAAGAAATGAACGGGATTTCTCCCGCTTTTTATGATACTTTGGTGATTTTTATTCGTTGTCTAAGGAACAATGACCGTATCGATGACGTGGATTACACCGTTACTACATTCAATATCAGCCAATATCACCATTGCATCATTGACATAGACCTTGCCATTGTCTATAGTGATGGTTATTGTTGATCCTTCGACTGTTGCGACCGTCATATTATCGCTGAGGTCGGTGGACATGGTTTTGCCTGTGACGACGTGGTAGGTGAGGATTTTTGTGAGGTTTGCGGTGTCGTTGTTGACGAGGTTTGCGAGGAATGTGGGGTCAAGTGCGGCGAATGCTGCGTCGGTTGGGGCAAAGACGGTGAATTGGGCGTCTTCGTTGCTGAGTGTTGTTGCGAGGTTTGCGGCGACGACTGCGGTGACGAGTGTTTCAAAATCAGTGTTGCCAATCGCGGTTTCAACGATGTTATCCTTTGGAACGATTACTGCATCAATGACGTGGATGACTCCGTTGCTGCATGCGATGTCTGCGGTTGTGACCATCGCGTTGTCGATGTATACTTTTCCATTCTCGATTTTGATAGTGATTTGTTTTCCTTGTACTGTTTTGACTCTCATGCCGTTACTGAGGTCGGTGGACATGGTTTTGCCTGTGACGACGTGGTAGGTGAGGATTTTTGTGAGGTTTGCGGTGTCGTTGTTGACGAGGTTTGCGAGGAATGTGGGGTCAAGTGCGGCGAATGCTGCGTCGGTTGGGGCAAAGACGGTGAATTGGGCGTCTTCGTTGCTGAGTGTTGTTGCGAGGTTTGCGGCGACGACTGCGGTGACGAGTGTTTCAAAATCAGCATTTTCTGATGCGGTTTCTACAATGTTTTTCAGTTCAGGTTCCGATGGTTCTTCTACACATCCACTTAGTGTTCCAACACTCAATAAGATGCAGAGTATTGTGATCATGACGCTAGCCTTTTTTTTCTGTTTAGATATACTCCCCATAAATTTCAGTCCTCATTATATTCCTTCTCTTTGGGAAGGTAGCGGGCCATATAAACGTTCATCCTTAAAAACTTTTTCGTTATACAAATGTTTATGAAAAATATTCTTCAAAATACAGATTTTGATAATATCTTTATTATAAAATATCCTGTAATTTTTCTTTCTTATATCCAAAAGGAATTAGAAGGCTTTCTGCGCATTTCGCAAGCTGACGAAGGTAATACTCCACATCGATGTCTTCTGTTCCCTGCATCGTTTCGGCAAGACAGACACGTCGTTTGTAATCCCGGGATGCTTCATCGGTGACGACATAACGGACCGATTGACCAGGCTGGACCTGTACACCAAGATCTTGCAGCTGCAACAATGCTGATTTCGGCAGCGTCTGGACCTTGTATGTTGCGATGTCCTTTGAGATTGCTGTCGTACACACGAGCTCCGAGTGGTCGACGCAGCCATCTCGGATCGCCGCCGCAAATCGTCTGAGGACCTTGACCGATGCGGGCAGTACCGCATGGAACTGTTCTGCCGTGTTTGCTTCTTTGAAGACGGTAAGCATCTGCTGCTGAGCGTTTTTCAGAAACACAGGGGTGTTATGCTGCCGGAGTTCCACGCCACGGACCTTCACCTTCCCATCCTCGAACATTCCATAGTATCTGGTTAATGCACCAACCCCGGTTGCTTTACTGGGGAGAAACACGATCCATTTGTAACGACCTTCCACATCCATGCGAATCCCGGTGCGATTGCTAATCATCCGTGAGAGATGGAACGGACGGACACACCCTGGGGGGCCTTTGATCCATAAGGAGTCAACAATCCCATGGAGCACCTCATAGCCTGCTTGTTGGGCGACTTCCGATGCGGTCAGCAGGATATCCCGGCTGAACGCGGTGATGCTTTCATGGCATTCGATGCGCCCGTACCGGGCGTTTCGGTACCCGGTGTACCCGAAGCAGACGACCAAGACCCATTTCCATGCTTTCTGCAGCTCGGTGTAGACTGCTGGGTCGTACTGGTTGTTTTTCGCACGTGCTTTGAAGCAGAACCTGCGTTGTAAAATCGGCTCAAGGACTTCAGGGAGCAGTCCTTTTTGTTTTCTGCAGATATGATACCCCAGTTGAGGAACGCGCTTACTGGAGTCAGGGCAGCAGGCACACAGCATGGTCTCAGGGCTGATGTTATGAAGCACCATGATGTTAGGGTATAACGAGGCGTAATCCAGCTCGACGACATTCTCATGAAGACCAACCACGGGTTCGAGGACTAAACCTCCCCGGTCCGCAATGAGCAGTTCTTCTGCGGTCTTCCAGTTCTCTGGCATGTTCTTCTTCCAGGGGACCAGGTATCCTTTTTTCATCGCGGCATTGATCTCAATCTGGCTGATGGCAGTCCCTGGGCCGAGCCGCGAAAGCAGCTGCAGAGGGATGTTTGCGCATCGCGCGATATCAAGAATCCCGTGAAGCCCGCTTTGCCCGTAGAAGAACGATTGCGCGGTATCCAGATGGATCCGTCCCTGGAGTGTGTAGAATGCGGGTCGGTACATGATCCGTCCGTAGCTGAAATATGATTTTGCTTTTTTGACGGGCCGCAGGTTGTTTTTCTTCTGGTTCTTCTCCCTGCCGAGGTTCATCAGATGTTCGATGCCGCAGATCTTCGCACGGTGATACAACAAGGGGAACAACAAGCTGTCTCCGTTCACGGTTGCAATCACGTCAGGGTCGATCTGTTTGATCCGATTGAGTACGGAGAGAATCGTATCAGTCTCGTTGTCTTCTTGGATGACTTCGTCGTCGATACGAACTGCTCGGAGCGACTCCTGGAATGATGGGACTGTTTTTTTTTCCGCCGCGACATCGAGATGCAGTATCTTAAATAAGGGCGCCTCATAATCAAGCGCCCATTGGTCCTCTTTGCAGGTAAAGTGTTTCCCGTCCCAGGTCACCTGCGCATGGCAAAACACGCCTTGTTCGTGGAGGTACCTGGTTGGGAGGCGCAGATCAACGTTGAACAACTGATACCGATGAAAACCACCCCATGAATCGATCAGATCTGCTAGGGGATGCAGCGCGTTGAGGTTTTTGGGCACCACCTCAAGGACCATGGTGTGTTGTGGGGAGCCTAGCGTGAGTTTTGCTGGGGTCAGCTGCAGTCGTTTCACCTGGGGTATTTGTTCCAATGCCTTGATGACCTGGGAGATGTCACTTGAGGGTGTATGGGCATAAAAACAGGGGTTGTACGGCTCTTCAACCCGGGTTGCTTTACCGTCCTGCAGCAGCCAGGTGACCATGACGTTTTTTTCATAGTCCGGGTACACATCAAGGATGTTCCCGTTCAACATATTCTCGCAGCTTGCGTAATGTCTTTTCGTGTTCCACTAGGATGGATATCACGATCGGCTCGAACGGGTTGGGGTTGCTGATGTTGCCACCTGCGGCCGCGTGTTTCCGGGCATGGTTGATGAGCTCGTCGAACGCCTCCTGGTCGATGGTGCGCAGCGCGCGTTTGAAATCGTTCCATTCCCAGCCGAATGATTCAACGACCATGCGGAACGTAGGGACCGTCCGGCCCATCAATTCACCATCCCGAAGGCTTCCAGGTGGAGCTGTCCGTTTGCATCACGGATGAGTGTCGTGCTCTTCTGTTTCTTGAGCAGCTCAAGGCAGATGCGCTGTTCAATGTGTTTTATTCTGACGATTTCCGTGGCGTTGTCGTAGAGTATTTTTCCCAGGCCTTTCGAAGGCGAAAGCGGCATCGCATCAAGGTTTGTGCACACGGTGATGAGATGATACGTGGTCGTCAGCTGCTGTATCTTTTTTAGGTCTTGGAGGAGTAACGTCTGGGCTTCCTGAGAAGAGAGCTCTGGGTCATGGTAGAGTGCCGGCAGCATCCCGATGAGAAGGGTGCGGGGGCTGCGGCCCTGGATCATCGGCTCCAGCAGGTCTTGCAGGATGGTGGAGAGTTGGTAAACGGTGAATGCTCTACTCATCAGTACGTTCTGTAAGACCTCCCGCTGGTCCAACTCCAGCAATCGTGCGTATCTGGCGATCTGGTACGGGTTGGCGCACATCCCTGCATCAATGTAGATGGTTTCACTGCGGAACGTGCGGTAGGTGTTGGCACAAAGCTGGTCTGGCAGGGCTGCGATAAGGCTGCTGTTTCCGTCTATGAGCGTCAGTTCCCCTGCTTTGAAGCCGCCGCAGAGACGGTCCAGCTCCACTATCCCTGAAGGAATGATGAGGTCTGGTCGTATGACCTGGGCAAGGGAGCTGTTTGCATGGGCTATCTTCTTATGTTGTGTTGAACGATTGTTTTTCATAACGTCTGCCTCCCCGAAACGAGGTATTGGAAAGAAAACATAGGTGGTTCTGTTTTAAAAAGCTGAAACAGAGGTCAGTGAAAGTATTCGAAGAGGTTCCTTGGTTCTTATCTGAACATCTGATTCATTCGCATGGCATTTGAAAGCATCTCATTATTGTTGAAAAAGACGTATACGTTTTTCGGCTTGCTGGTTAGAATGCGTTGATGTATTTCTTGGAGTTCTTGGTCTGAGTAGTTGTGGGAGTACCAGGCGGTCCTGCCATGGATTCGTTCGTAGACGATGTCTGTGCTCATGATGGTCCTGGGGCGCTGGGGTGCGTCGATGCTGACCAACAGGAAATTATGTTGTTTTGCCCATGCGATATGCTCGTTGGTAAACAGGCTCGGATGGCGGAATTCGACTGCGAGTTTCTCTGTTCCTGTTTTTTCGATGAACTGCTCGAGAACAGGGAGATTGGTGAAGGACGGTGGCAGCTGGATGAGGTAGTAATGGATGCTGTCTTCCAAGGGGGCGAAGAGTGTTTTGAACCGCTGGAAGCTTTCAACAGCTTTCGTGCTGAGTTTCTGGAAATGGGTGATGGACCGGTGGACCTTGACGACCCAGGCGAGGTTTCTTCCTTTGACTGCCCAGGATTTGACCATGTTTGGATAGGGGAACTGGTAGAAGCTCATGTTCAGCTCAATCGCGTTTAACTTCGATTCGGTGATGTACCATTCAAGAGAGTGTCCCAGGTTCCAGTCGTAAGACCATCCAGAGGTACCGACGTACACCTTCGTCATTGAAGTTGAGAACGACGGTGAGCTTCATATTCTTTTTTCTGCTGGTTTGTACTTGTTGTTTTTTTGTTTTTCTTCTGTTTTGCAGCAAATACTCTATTAATAATATATTTATAGGTGAAGAGTGTTATAATTTTGTAAAGGGGTGGAAAGAAATGAATCGGACTCTTATGGGGAATAAATTCCTAGTTGCTGGTATTGTGTTGTTGTTACTTGGAGCAGGAACGATCCCTGTACTTTCACAACCGATTACGATGGAATCTGACCCAGTATCTGATTTCTGGGAACATTTCGGATTGATTAGTACTGTAGTCGTTTCATGGGATGCGAATGTGACAGAAGAACCCCTGATCCCTCGAGGGGAGATTCGTGTGGTACCGTTGCAGGTTTCATTTTCGATTATGTATGGGGTCTTTGGTCGTCTCATCCATCTCCTCTTCAGGAATCAACTCGTGACTGTGAAGCTGTCGATCGTGGAGATGCCAGAGTGGTGCACGGCGGTAATCGCCCAGGGAACATTGTCGATTTTGATGCCTCCTGATGAAGACACTGTCATGACGGCGACGACGCAGTTGAGTGTCGCGGTGAAGGATCAGGCGCCCGCGTTTGAGCTCTGTCCTGTGAAGATTCAACTCACCGTCGAACCCCTGCAGGGTCTGTTCGGGTTCATCCCCTTGTTGCAGGGTTCCACCCAGGATTTTCATGTGACTTTCATCGTTGGGTATAAACCACTCATCCAGCTTCAGTACCCCCAGGGAAATGTCATTGAGACACCTCCGCTGGTCCAAGTGGAGCTCCCGATTCAGATAACGAACCTGGGGAATGGGAAAACGATTGTGGAAAACGAGGTCGTGAATTACCCGGATGGGTGGGTTGTGTCGTTGCCTGAGCAGCTCATCTTAGAGGTGGGAGAAACGAAAGAAATGAACCTTTCATTAGTCGCACCGGCTGACTTCTCCGGCGAGGCGGTGATTACCGTAAATTACACACCGCATTCGTTTGATGATTATGAGTTGGTCGGACCAACGTGGTATTCAAGTTTTTTCGCATACTACCAGGCACCCTGATGATTTCTCCTTCGTTCACCGCGTCGTTTGGTATTACTGATATTTGTTCTTAAAAAGTATAGTTCAATCCATAGGAAATATGAACAAACACGGGATACGTTATTTTCTAAAACGTGTTTTGTGCGTAACGCGTTGATTCTCTCATTTTTCCGGTTTGTACACCAAAAACCCATAGGTGATGTTGCCACACCGCGGACAACAGAGAACCCCATCTCTATATGGTGTTTCCGTAGCATCTTTTTTACTGAGTTCCTCAAAATAGTTCTCACACCATCTGCATATGTACGTCATGCTTCTCTCCTCGCAAATTCAAATCATATCGTTTGGCTTAAATTTTTTGGATTATATCAGCATTTGAAACACGATTTTATATAGTAATAACCTACAGATATGTTCTTAAAGGAGAACAATGTTATAAAATAAGAATGGGGCGGAAAGCGATGAATGGAAATGTCCTTGCTAAGAACATTGTGTTAATTGGGATTATTTTATCAGTCGTTGGGACAAACATCATACCCAGCATGAGTGGAATGAGTGCAGAGCAAAAGACTGATGTTCTTCAGCTGTACGAATCAAGTTTCGCTGATGTAGTAATTCCAGATTCTCTTCAGGATGTCTGTTCAATAAATTATACGACACAAGAAACGGTTGTGGTCACTTCCCATTCGGATATCGAAGTGGACAATATTGATATCGTGGAAGCAACCTATACACAGCAAGGGATACAAGTGGCTGTCAGTATCCAAGTGGTAGGCAGTATTGAGAACCGAGGGAAAATCATTGATTTTTATAATAATGATACTTTTGGCCCCCTGAATTTTGTGGAATATGATTTCTCTCTTAGCACCTCAGAGCAATGTTATACCATCAGCTACGCCAACCTGACCGGTCAAATTAACAATGGCATTGAAACAACGAATCTTACTTCATCTGATTTTACCGTTGTCGGTGACACCCTCACCATCACTTTCTTGTTAACCGATGCAGAGGAAATCTATGATGAAATGAGTGTCTACTCCATGTTTGTGAAAATGAACTTCTCCGGAGAAGAACCAGACTTCAGCGAGTTCGTCTATCTCTCAGATATCGCTCCAAATCCACCTTTGGAACTCATGGATGTCTCTGTACCAGACAGGCGTTATACGGGAAAACCGGTTCAATTCCATGTGAACATAATCCCCTTAACAGGGACACAACCGTTCGTGTACCATTGGGAATTTGGTGATGGTGGTACTTCAACGCAGAAAAACCCAGCGCATGTGTACACAAACGCTGGAGTCTATACCTACAATGTCACGGTGACCGATGTTGTGGGGACATCAGATAACTATTCTGGTGCTCTTACTGTCGTTAAAATGCAGAAAGCACTTCTCTTTGGACGGTTCATATGGGTCACATCAGATGGCGAATATACCACTATCAAAGCAGTGAATCTGCGTATGATTCCCTTTCAACCCTTTGAATATCGTCATTTTATCGATGGAGAACAGATAACTTTTTCGAATCAATATCTTGGAATTATCATAGGAAACCAGTTGCATCAGGTCTTATTCGGAATCTTTGATGTCTCAGTTGGTCAGGCTCCTCCACAGACACCGAATATCGCATGTACAACCGATTCAACATTGAATAGGATAACCATCGCTACCGCAGATATTGGTATACTATGGAGTGATATCGCAATTACAGTAGATCAACCTGGGGCAACCTATCAGGTTTTTTTTGGGAACGGTACCGCTATTGCTCCAGTGAATACGACGGTGGTTGGTGGTGCAGAGGTTCTGGCTGGGGATTATATCCAACTCTCGACATTCACCGGGAATGTAAGAACAACGCTACGATATATCCCGACCAACTCATTGCTCGGTACATGGACAGTAAATGTCTAATCAATTGGCTTATAGTATTCAATCATACTCTTATGAATAAAAAGAATAAAGTTAATGTCACGTTTTCCTCCTGAATTTATCCCTCTAAATATTTACATTGATCTTGCATTGAATTGTAAGAACAAAAGTATGCTTCCCCAAGATATGACATCATTTGGGCAGCGTGTGAAACACGCCTGAAAGACCATTCATCAGTTGCAGGAATCAGGAGATGAGAAAAAGAAGAAAAACAACTAGTTCGTTACAACATGAAGGATGATTATGTGTTATCGATACTCGGTCCCAGGACCTGATCAACTGGTAAAACGCTTTTCTGCCGTGTTTCTGGAAGAGGTACCATTCAAACAGCAGTATCATGCCTCAAGTTTTGACCTCCCGCGCCTTGCTGTGATTACAAACGAACAACCAAAACAGATACAGTTGTTCACCTGGGGATTGATCCCGTTCTGGGTCAAGGACAAAAAGACTGCAGAGGAGATACGGCTGAAAACGATGAACGCCCGTGCGGAAAGCATCTTTGAGAAACCATCGTTTCGTCATGCTGCGGAGCAGAAACATTGTCTGGTCCTTGCTGATGGTTTTTTCGAATGGCAAGAATATGAACAGAAGAACTACCCGTATTATATCCGATTAAAGAGTCACGAGCCATTTGCGATGGCTGGGTTATGGGATTGCTGGAAAGATCCCAAAACAGCTGAGGTGCTGCATACCTATACGGTGATCACCACCAAGGCAAACCCGTTGATGGAACAGATTCATAATAAGAAAAAACGCATGCCGGTGATCCTCTCTAAGGATCGTGAGCGTGAATGGATCGATCCAAGCTTGGACAAGCAGGCTGCTGAGGCCTTACTTGTCCCATACGATGAGCACCTGATGGAGGCGTTCACCATCTCACGGTTGATTACATCCCGACAGCGCAATCCGAATACCCCTGAGGTGCTGCAACCATTTACGTACCCGGAACTTCAGATGAAGACAGGGCAGAAAAACCTGTTCTGAGTTTTGCTCTTTTTGTTCACCTGAAAATTATATAAGCACCCTGCTTATTGTGGATTCGTCACACGCATAGTACGAAAGCGTCTAACACAGAAAAAAAATAAGGTGTATAAAGTATGGGCTTCATTGAACGGTTGGAAAGAAACATCACAAAGCTGCAGAAGAAAATCGAAAAAGAAGAAACAAAAATCGCGCAATTAGAAGCAAAATGTGACAGTAAAAAGATCACAAAAGCTGAGTTTAACATCAAAAGGAAACGACACGATGATCAGATCCATGCGTGGAGCTCTCGCATACGAGTTTTGCAGGGTGGTATAGTCCGAGAGAAACAGCATATCGAGGAAAAAGCCGAGGAAAAAGAGAAGAAAAAAGAAGAAAAGGAAAAGAAAAAAGAAAAGAAAGAGAAAAAGGAAAAAAAGGAAGAACCGCAAGACAAATCTGAAGCACCTGAAGATGAAGTAGAAGAAGAGGATACAAAGCAGTAATCTTGTGAGCTCTACTTCTTAGCATTATTTTTTATCATACCATTTTTTTTTAATTTTTCTTTTTTGTATTTACCTGTTGAATACAGGGTAAACAAGTTTTAAATACAGCGTCAAGTATTTTAATATAGATGGAGTGATAGACCTGACTAGTAGAACCGTCATCAGAATTTGTTATATTGGAGCGATTGTTTTTCTTTTCTGTTACACGCCCATTGGTGGGAGCTATTTCAGAGATGATGTTAACGTCTCTTTTGAGCGGAACGATCAGATCCTGTGGTGGTACCAGTTGGATGCTCCTTCGTTTGGGTCTTCTGCTGTCGCAGATATTGATGAGGACGGGTTTCTTGAGATCGTGTTTGGCACGTATTTCAATGACGAGCATGTCTATGCGTTAAACGCAGAGGACGGCTCATTGCTTTGGAGTTTTGACACGGGTGGTTGTAATGATGCTTCACCGGTGATTGCTGATGTTGATTTGGATGGTCATCTGGAGGTCATCATCCCGGCGTCGTCCCCTTCAATGGTCTATTGTTTTGATGGGATGACCGGGGCGGTGGAATGGTCACGGTCCACTGGGGCGTCGAATTGTATCGACTCGCCTCCGGCGATAGCTGATGTCGATAACGATGACAAACCAGAGGTATTGCTTGGGACGTTCTATGGGAATGTGTTCTGTCTGAACGGTGAGGATGGCAGTATCCGGTGGCAGAAGAATCTTGGGTCAAATAGCTACATTCAATCTGAGCCTGCGGTCCTTGACGTGAATGATGATGGGCAGCTGGATGTGGTGGTCGCGCAGTGGGCTGGGGATTGTCGGGTGTACACGTTATGGGGTAATAATGGGTCGACCTTGTGGTATTCGGATTTACCTTCGGATTATATGTATCATGGGTGTTCGTTTGCTGATTTGGACGAGGATGGCAGACCAGAGCTTGTTATCGGTTCGTATGACAGTCATGTCTATGTTTTTAATGCTGAAGATGGAAGTCTGGCCTGGCAGTATGATGCAGCATATTATATTGGTGCGCCAACGTCGATTGGTGATTTGAACAATGATGGATTTCTTGAAGTGGTGTTTGTCTCATACAATCTTCTTGGTGTGCTTTCTCATACTGGTTCGTTACTCTGGAGTGTTACGACCGGTGGGAATATGTTCAGGGGTGCTGCACTTGCAGATATCAATGGTGATGGAACTCTTGATGTTGTCTTTGGTTCGGAGGATGGGGTTCTCCGAGCGTTGAAAGGCAGTAATGGACAAGTGATCTGGACTTGTGATTTAGAGGCGCATTACGGGATGGTCTTTCAAATAGACCATGCCCCGGTGATCGCTGATCTTGACAATGATGGTCGGTTGGACGTGTTTGTGATTGGTGGATATGGAATTTCGAGTCCTGAGACCAATAATCATGGACGTGCGTATGCGGTCACCGCAGGTGAGGGATCTGGTCTTGGCTGGCCGATGTTCCGTCATGACTGTCTGCATAGTGCTTGTTTTCCGCTTACTGTGAATCAGCCACCGACTGTGGGGAATATCTCTGGTCCGTTGTATGGTAAGCCTGGTGTGAACTACACGTTTTGTGTCACGGTCAATGACCCGGATGGTGATACGGTGTTCTGTCTGTGGGAGTGGGGTGATGGGACTAGCAGTGGTTGGTTGGGGCCATACGCGTCAGGTGATGAGATCTGTGTGACGCATGCGTGGCCAAACGAAGGAAGCTTTGACATTCAGGTGAAACTGAAGGATGAATATGGTGCAGAAAGCGAATGGTCCGAGGCATTTAAAATAATCATTGATGGAACTCCCCCAACGGTTCAGATTATAAAACCACAAAAGGGATTTCTTTACATATGGGATAACCCTATTGGTCGCCTTCGAATTTTTATTACGACCATTGTGATTGGCCCAATAACCGTTGTGGTTTCTGCTCTTGATAATGTTTCTGGGACGTCTCATGTGGAATTTTATCTTGACAATGAATTACAATACATAGATTATACCGTACAAAATGATACATACAGTTGGATGTGGGATGATCGTGTCCCTCTTTTCCCCAATACTCTTAAAGTCACTGCCTATGATTTTTCAAATAATTCTGCTAGTGTGTCGCTTCGAGTCTGGAAAATCTTTTAATTTATTTTTTTTTTAAAAAAAACGGACGAAAAAGCTGTTCATGATGAAAAGGAGGACGTTTGTTCATAAAACCCGATTATTGACTCGTGTTAACACGTGTTGAATTATATTTAAATAGTGAGAGTTGATGTCCGCGGGATTGTGAGGAGAGGAGAGAGCTATCCCCTTATCTTTTTTTCATATTTTTCCTCTCTCTCCTCTTCTAAAAATCACTTGTTCATTTATACAACACAACAAAGCTAGAGTAGTTCTCATCACTATGCGATGGTAACATCTTAATGTCTGTCACCTTTGCCCGCTGAGGACCTATCCAGCACCAGGCGATCATCTCATCAAGGACTGCCTTTTCTGCCTCAAACACCGCCTCGACGTTTCCATCATCTGTGTTCTTCACCCAGCCAAAGATTCCTAACTCGTCTGCTTTCTGTTTGGTGCTACCCCGATACCATACACCCTGAACCTTCCCTGAGATGAGCACATGGACTCGTGTTTTCATACCAACCACTTTTTTATTTTTATGGTCTGAACCGCAGAAGGGTACGTGGGAACGGAATCGTATCTTTGATGTTCTCCGCCTTGCAGATCCAAGCGATCAACCGCTCGACTCCCAACCCATACCCCGCATGAGGAACTGAGCCGAATCGCCGCAGATCAAAGTACCACTGGTAATTCGCCACGCTCTCCCCCATCTGATTCAGCCGCTCGGTCATCACTGCGATATCAGTGCTCCGCTGCGACCCGCCGATGATCTCCCCGTAGCCCTCGGGTGCCAGCATATCGAAGCACAACGCGGTCCGAGGGTCTTGCTCGTCTTTTGGTTTATAGAACGCCATGATCTCTAAAGGATAGTTCGTCACCACCACTGGGGTCGTGAAATGATTCATCAGTCTATCTTCTTCGATAGTCCGCAGGTCCTTTCCCCAGTCGATGTCCATCCCTTCTTTCTCCTTCAGGATACGCAACGCCTCAGTGTACGTGATCGTGGGAAACTCTTCAGCAGTGATGTTCTGTAGTTTTGTGATATCCTGCCCTAAGACCTCAAGTTCTTTTTGGTTTTTCTGTAGGACCTGGCCCAGGATATAATGGACCTCCTCTTTTGCTAATGCGGCCACATCAGAAAGATCCATCCAGGCTGCCTCCATCTCCGCCATCCAAAACTCAGACAAATGCCGCGAGGTCTTTGATTTCTCCGCGCGGAACGTCGGCCCCATGTTATAGATTTTCTCTAAGGCGAAGATCCCAGCTTCAGCGTACAGCTGCCAGGATTGTGACAAGTAGGTTTTATCCTCATAATATTTCACTTCAAACAACGTCGAACCTCCTTCACATTGGTTCGGCTGCAGCACCGGGGCATCAAACTCGTAAAACCCACGGTTCCTGAAAAACGCATGGATCGCGCCAACAACCGTGGAACGCACCTTCAGCATTGAGGTAAGCTTCCTCGACCGGATCCACAAATGCCGCTGGTCAAGCAGAAACTCCGGGCTTTGGTCCTTTGTGATGGGGAATGGCTCAGCAAAATTCACGACCGTCAGATTCGTCACCTGAAGCTCATAACCGCCTGGGGCTCGTTTATCTTCTTTTACGTTCCCTGTGAGTTGCACGGATGACTCAAGCAATGCGTTGACAGCATCCTCGAACTGCGGGTCCGGGAGGTTCCCCCGTTTCACGGTCGCCTGAAGAACACCGGTGACATCACGCAGCGTCATAAAGACGATATTACCGCTGCTACGGGTTCGATAGATCCACCCGCGCAAATGGATGTTTTTCCCAACATAATCCCCTGTCAATATATCCTCAATTGATGTCCAGTCTGTTTTTGGCATGAACGTCCAACTCACTAAAGGGGATACATTTATTGCATTTATCAATTACGGTGGACAATGACACCCCTTCATTAAAAACAGGAAAACAATACGAATTTAACCAGATATCATCTCCAAACCGCCAATTCCTTTGCCTCTAAGGGTTATCCTTAAATATAGCCTCTTTTATTATTGGCAAATACTTCCTTGTAGTATTCAAAGTACTATATAGAGAGAGCTTGTACATTAAAACGGGGTAATCATCTTGGCAGAAAATGAAAAATCATCAGAAGAAAAAAAACAACATCAAACAAAACAACCAGCAGAGGAAAAACCATCCGCCGGAAAAGAAACCGCTGAACGAAAAGATGCTGGCACACCGGAACAACCAACTGCAAAACCAGATCAGCAGAAGAAAAAAGAGAAAAAAGGAAAACAAGCTGCCAAAGAAGACGAACCGATAAAGAAAAAAGAACATGATGAGAATTTTAACTATATCATCCGTGTAGTCAACACCGACATCAACGGAGAAAGCAATATCGTTCAGGGTTTGACCCAGATTAAAGGAATCGGTCGGCACATGGCCACATTCATCGCTGACACCGCTGGGGTGGACCGGAAACTAAAATTCGGAAACCTCCCGGAGTCCGAGATTGAAAAACTCAAAGAAGTCTTAGAGAACATCGACGAATATGCGCCTCCATGGATGCTGAACTACCGGAAAGACGCATACACTGGCGAGGACATCCATTTGATCAGCACTGATGTCACATCACGCCTCCGGGATGACATTAACATGATGAAAATGATACGGTCCTATCGTGGTGTACGCCACGAACTTGGTCTGAAAGTACGGGGGCAACGAAGCAGTTCGAATGGCCGGAAAGGCTTAGCATTGGGTGTATCAAAACGAAGAGAAGCACCTGCCGCTGCGGGGAAGAAAGAAGATTCTAAGGAGAAATAGGAGTGATCTAGATGAGCAGTCAGAAGTTTCCAAGAAAACGATATGAAACCCCGATGCATCCCTGGAAAGAGAGCCGTATTAAAACTGAACGAGAGATGATAAAAAAATATGGTCTGAAAAACCATAAGGAAGTCTGGAAGGCAAAAACATACCTCGGCAAACATCGGGAGCAAGCAAGAGAGCTGCTTGCAAAGCTTGGCACTGCAAGTCCGCAGGCAAAAAAAGAAAGCGACCAGTTACTCCTGCATTTATCTCGCATGGGTATCGTTTCCATGGGCGCGTCTCTTGATGATATTCTTGCACTAGACACCGAATCAGTTCTCTCAAGACGACTGCAGACACTTGTGTATCTCAAAGGATTCTCAAGCACACCCTACCAGGCGCGTCAGTTGATCAGCCATGGTCATGTTGCGGTAAGAGGCAGAAAAGTCACTATCCCAAGTTACATGGTCGCAAAAGATGAGGAAGGTCAGATTGAGTACACGATTCGGTCTCCCTTAAATGAACTGTCACATCCTGCACGACCAAAGGGTGATGTGTATAAGACCGAACCAGCTGTCCCGCAGAAAGCACCAAGTGAGGAAAAACCTGTTGCAGTGGTTCAACCAAAACAAGAACCAGCAGCGATCGTGACATCAGCAATCCAACCCGTAGCAGTGGTACCAGTACCGACACAACCAGCGGAGATTTCACCAGCACCCATCGCAGAGAAACCAGCTGAGGAGAAACCAGCTGAGGAAAAACCAGCAAAACCGGCAGATAAACCCAAGGAACATCCGAAAAAGGAAAAGAAGACGGAAGGTGCGTAAGACATGGCACGAAAAGGAATAGCACATATTTATTCATCCTTTAATAATATCATTATTACGATTACGGATTCCACTGGAGCGGAGACTATTACGAAATGCTCTGGTGGGATGGTGACGAAATCCGCAAAAGATGAAGGGTCTCCATACGTAGCGATGAAGGTCGCCCAGGTAGTCGCGGAAGCTGCCCTGGAGAAAGGATTTGACAGTGTTAATATCAAGATTAGCGGAAAAGGTGGGAAGAAAGGCGGAAACCCTGGTCGTGGTGCTCAAACCGCGATACGATCTCTTGTACGCTCAGGGTTACGCATTGGTACGATTGAAGATGTCACTCCCCATCCCCATGATGGATGTAAACCGAAAGGTGGAAAACGAGGACGTCGTATCTAAGGTGCACGTATGAAAGTTAAAACCGTGGAGCTGAAAGGAAATAAAGGAGTGTTGAAAATAGAAGACACCGATGTGTACTTTGTCAATTCCCTCCGACGAATCATGCTTGCAGAACTCCCCAAACTAGCCATCGATGATGTGATTATCTACGATAACACGAGTGCCTTGTTTGATGAGCTGATTTCCCATCGACTTGGTCTGATTCCAATTCCCACTATTGATCTACCTGCTCTCGCTTTTCGTTCTGAGTGCAAATGCGAAGGAAAAGGATGCCCGAGCTGCACGGTCCGTTACACCCTAAGTAAAGAGGGAGAATGCGTTGTGTATTCCGGGGATCTGCAACCAGAACACCCGAGTTTTGCTATCACGGAAACCACCATCCCTATCGTAGAACTCATGAAGGACCAACGAGTGATTCTTGAAGTCGAAGCGGTTCTCGGACGAGGCAGAGACCATGCGAAATGGCAGGTGGTCCTCGCACCACGATACCGCATGGAAACCAAAATCATAGTTGATAAGAAACGCATGAACGAAGTCAAAGCATTTCTCGAGGAACTCCCCAAGGATCTCGTAGAGTTAAAAGGGGATAAACTAGAGTTAGTAGACCCTTCGAAAGCGTCGCTTTTCGAATCATATCTTGAGAAGAACAAGGGTGATTTTATCACAATAACGAAGGATCCAACCAAACTGCTGTTCAGCTTTGAGACCGATGGATCGATGAGTGCAAAAGTTGCGTTGCAAGAGTCAGTAAACATTCTGACGAAGAAATACGAGGAATTCCGGAAGAACCTTAAAGATCTCTGAATCAGTTGATTGCACCGAAAACTCTTTTATCTGTTTTTTCTTTTTGCTCTTCAAAAACCTGCTGGGCCTGTGGGGTAGCTTGGTATCCTTGTGGCTTCGGGAGCCATCGACTTGCGTTCAAATCGCAACAGGCCCATTATTTTCTACAGGAGAAAAGGCCGTCAACAGACCCGTTTTTGGCGTTCTGTTGGTTTTTTTCATGTCCCGCTTTCCCGCCATTTCAGCGCTTTTTTGACATGGTTTCAGGGCGAGACTTATCCAATCCACGGTCATATGTTTGTAGTAACTTACTGCTTGGCTGATGTATGTGTTTGTCGTTGTGATCTCCTCATGTCCTAGTAGTTTCTGTACCTCGAATACATCAAATGTACCGGTTTCCACTTTACTTTTAATCAGTCGTGCGACTGCGCACCAGTGCCGCATATCGTAGGGTCTGAATTCTGTATGGTCTTTTTTAACTCTTTTTTATTCTAGGACTATAGCTAACACTATTTAAGTTCTAAAAAAATATTTCTTTTTTAACAGTTTTTCTTTGATTCTTATAGTCGTTTGATTCCTATTTTTTCTACGAGTAATTTTATTATTGCAGGGATAAATCCTAGAAATAAAAATGGAGGATACGTTAATATACCATTCCAATGCCCTAAACTAATAATCATGGGTTCTCTGTGAGGTTTGTATGTAAGTAACGATCTCCTTTGGTTTAATCGAAGGACATTCTCACTGATTAAATGTCCATGTCTATCTGCGCATGCTGCTGTTTTTTCTTCCGGTGTACTGGAAATGTCACCGCCGACAAAAATATGCGGATATCCTTCAAGTTGTAAAAATTGGTTTACTTTTAATGCATTATGTCCGGTCAGAACCGATGGAGGAAATGTGTTCATGAACCAGGGATTGTATCTGATTCCTGCGCACCAAATCCCGATATCAGCCTTGATCTTTCGTTGGGTATCGGTAATAAAATATCCTCGTTGATAATCAATGACTTTCTCATTGAAGATGATTTGTACCCTGTGCTCCTCTAGATATTTTTTTGCATATTGTGAAGTACCTTTTGTGTTTCGTTCAAGGAGTCGATTATGAGAATGAATAAGAATTAATTGTTTTTCTGGAAATTGCCTCGCAAGATCGCCAGCGACTTCAGTACCTATTAAACCACCACCAATAATTAAGATTGTTTTAGCGGCTTGTACTCTTGAACTTTTCTCTGTCACCTCTTCACCTGATTTTACAACAAACACGTTTTTCGTGTTTTTTGGAAAAATAGTATAGTCAATCCCTGTAGCTACCACGAGATAATCGAATAGGATTTTTTCTTTTTTTATTTCAACATAATCTGGGGTGACTTGAATAAGAGGGTCAGTTATTATACGTGTATGTTTCAGGAACTGGGTAAATGGAACGATGATTCGTTTATGATAGGACGGATTCGAAAGCAGTTTCCAAAGACTTGGAGAATACTCAAAATAATCTTTTTTATCGATAAGGGTCACATCGAGGTTTTTCTTGTTATCTAATTTTTTGGCGACGTATGCACCGCAAAAACCTCCACCAAGAATAATGACCTTCATTACCTTCAAAGAATATCTGTTTGGTTAATAAAGTAACGGAGAAGAAATCATAAAAACTTGCCATCTTCCGGAAAGTCTTTAATTTCATACAAAAATATATATTGTTTACAAATAATATATATGCGTATCCCCTTTCCGCTCCATAGGTGTCGACTGATATGAAAAAAGTAATTATCATTCTCTTGAGTATAATTATTTTAATTAATGTTATTGCCGGAGCATTCCTTTTTCATGATATCCAAATGTTACAACAATTTACGATTTATTAATTATTTTTTATTTGTTTTTCAATTATTTTGAAGGAATCCCTTTATAGAGCGATTCTCTCATCGTATATGTTATAGGAGTTGTAGAGCCGAATATGTATTTCGATTTCTTGCATCCTATTCTCCTCCTCCTAACGAAATATTAGGTATCGGCTCTACAATGCCTCACGAGATACCATACATATAATGGCGTTGGTTCAAAGGCACTCAACTATTTTCTATCTATATTTTACGTGTTTTTGAGTCATTTTTTAATATTCTCATCGAAATTTCACAATGAACAATGTGGTCGTGATAGGAAATGAAAAAAACAATGCGTACCCAAAAACAAGTGGCAGATTTTCATCGGATAATCCTACCCGTAGATGGGTCTGATAGTTCATCAAGAGCTATTAAAAAAGCACTTTCTTTAGCAAAAGAAACCGGGGTCGAAGTGACCGCGATGCACGTGGTTGAATTCCCCTACCTCGCGGCAGTCGATTCGGTGGCGACCTACCCTGATTTGATTGATATTCTGAAAAAACAAGGGAATGATTTTCTCGATGAAGTGAAGAGTCAAGGATCAAAGCTCGGGGTGATGGTGAAAACAAAACTCGTCGAAGGAATCCCTGATGATCAAATCATCAAAGAAGCAGAAAAAGACGATTTGATTGTTATGGGTTGTAAGGGGAGAACCGCGTTAAGTCGAATACTTGTTGGAAGTGTGTGTGAAAAAGTAGTACATCATTCGAAATCCCTTGTCATGGTCATTCGTTGAATATGAAGAAAAAAATACTATCTCTGATGTGATGGGAACATCACGAATGAAATCGTCTAAAAATATGGAGGAAAAATATGGTACGATGTAAAGATGGTAGGAAACATATCCTTGTGAAAGGATATACGAGGAAAGATAAGAAACGAGTAGCAACGTATGAACGAAATTGTCCTCGCCCAAAATCACCTGAAGAACCCGTCTATTGTTGTGTCTGTGGTGATATCTGTGATGAGGACTGTTTCCAAGAGTTTCAAATTCACCAGGAGATAAAAACGATCTGTGATGAATGTGTTGATACCATTCATGGATTAATGTAAATGATGTTTTAGAGATATTGTGAGTGTATGGTGAAAAAAATCGCTGTCCTTATTGATGATATGTTCGAGGATGTAGAATATTCGAAACCAGCGGAAGCATTTCAAAAGGGTGGATATCGATTAGTTCACGTTGGACTGAAGAAAGGAAAGGCTGTAAAAGGAAAAAAACAAGGAGTAACGGTCACTATTGACAAACAAGTAGACACTGTTTCTGTTACTGATTTCGATGCGTTGTTCATTCCTGGTGGATATTCACCTGATAAATTACGGGTGAACGATGACGCAGTACAGTTCGTTAGGGATTTTGTTAACAGTGGGAAACCAGTGTTTTCTATCTGTCATGGTCCTCAGCTTTTGATTACTGCTCAAGTGTTAATTGGTAGAAAAATAACCGGGTGGAAATCCATTGTTCAAGATTTGAAGAACGCTGGTGCGGAGTTCCTGGATCAGGACGTTGTAGAAGATGGTAATCTGATTTCAAGTCGGAGTCCAGCCGATATTCCTGCGTTTATTATAGCATCACTGCAAAAACTCAAAAACACCTAATATAAAAATAAAAAGGATGTATGGAAAAAAAACCTGAAAACGCTGTTGACGTAAAGATTGCATAAAGCCCAGTTCCACCAGCGTTTATAGCTGGACAGTCTGAAATATTCATTAAAAAATTCCTGAAAAGATTGAAATGATATGAGTTAAATAAGACGACAAAAGATATGATGGCGGTCTGAAAGAAATGAAAAGAAATCTTGATACACAGAAAAGAAGCACCATGAATAGAATCATCATCCATGTCGATGCATCGCCGGAAATGGGTAGCATCATAGAGAAGGCCTTCGCCCTAGCAAAAGAGATTGGAAGAAGCGTTGTCGCTTTGTACATCATTGACACACCACGATTAACAGAAGTGATTCCTCTCGATGGACTCTCGACAGCATGGGAATCTCTCCTCTCAAAAGAGGCACAAAAAATTCTTCATAAAATAGAGCAAAGGGGAAAAAAACTCGGAATCTCTGTGGAAAATAAAGTAGTCGAGGGCATCCCTGAGGATGAAATCATCAAGGAAGCAAGAAAGAATGATCTCATCGTCATGGGCTGCAAATCACAAGGTTTTTTTGACAGATTCCTAACTAGCAATGTGTGTGAAAAAGTCATTGATAAGAGTTCCTCTTCTGTGATGACTTACAAAATGAAATAAAAAATTTTCTGTTTAGATATTATTTACATATTCTTAACCTATTTTTTAGGCATGTTTTAGTACGTTCTTGAAATGAATATACTGAGGAAAACTCTATGTTAGATAATAATCTCTACAATCTTATGGCACAGTTAGTTGAGGAACATAAGAGTCTGTATCGGATAAAATGCATGTACATTGCCGATGCTAAGAAATGTAAGGAATGTCAACAATTTTGGAAGAGATTGGAAGATGACAAAGAATGTCATATCCAAGACCTTCTCTGTCTGATTCAAAATCATCTCCCGATGGATATGAGCAAGAAAAAGTATTATTACCCTGCGAAGGAAAAAAAGACTAGTACCCTCAAAAAAACCCGTTAAGAAACCAAACATACGTTCTTATGTTGAAAACACATCAATGAGGTCTCTTATATTGAACTATTTTGAACATATTTTTTAATCATTTTTCGGTCATTTTAATAAGGATTTTCCTGGTAAGTACAATACCTACAAAAAGAGATGGTGATAAGTATATGGAACAAACAATAGAAACAGATGAATTATTTCAAAAAGCTGATTGGAAAAAAGAAAAACATGTCCCCGTGATAGAATGCCCTGATACGATACACGCTGAGGAGCTCTGTGAAGTGAAAGTCAGCATCGGTAAAGAAATCGAACATCCTAATACCACCGAGCATCACATCGCGTGGATTTCTGTTCTTTTTAAACCAGACGGTGAGAAATTCCCCTACCACATCGGACAGTTCTTATTCAATTCCCATGGAGCGTCAATCCAGGGTCCAAACTCAAGTACGGTGTACACACATCACGCAATCACCACAACTTTTAAGACATCGAAATCAGGTGTAATTCTTGCCACATCGTATTGCAATATCCATGGTCTCTGGTTATCATCCAAAGAAATCACCGTCAAATAAAAAAAATCCGTAAAAAAACGTTGGTAGTAAGTAGGTCATGGGATTAATGCGTTTCCTATCGTACTTAAGAAGTATGCTGGTATTATATGAATGATGATATCTTCACGTTCCTAATCGCTGGGAAAGCTGGTCAGGGGACAAAAAAAGCAGGGATTGTTGCCGCGAATTTCTTTGCAAGCTTAAAACGGAATGTTTTTCAACTAAACGACTATCCAAGTCTCATCCGTGGGGGTCATAATTTTTCGATTGTCAGCACATCTTCACGGAAGATTTATAGCCACTATATGAAAGCAGATCTTGCAGTACTCCTTGATCAACGAAGCGTTAAGAGTCATCGAAATCATCTCACGGAACATGGCCTCTTGGTGTATGATGATTCCACGGGAAAACAAGAACAGGGGATAGGAATACCAATAGCATCCCTTGCAAAAAAATATTCTAATCCTGATCTCATCGTTGGGGTAGCGGGGATTGCGACGCTTGCAGCGGCTATCGCCTGTGATCGTGCCATCCTTGATACTATCATACAAAAAGAGTATCAGCGAAATGCCCAGGATAACCTGAGTTATGCTCATGAGATTTATGATAAAGTGTTTGAAAAAATTCCCGAACAATTCATCATTCGAGAAGGAACGGATACGCATCCAATCCTCACCGGTGCTGAATCGATTGGTTTAGGGGTGAGTGCTGCGGGTCTTGATTTGTATTTTGCGTACCCAATGACACCATCGACTCCGATTTTACATTTTCTTAGCTCTCAGGGAAAAAAATTGGGTGTACGAACAATACAACCGGAAAATGAAATTGCGGTCGCGAATATGGCGATTGGTGCCACGATTACTGGTGCACGCAGCATGGTAGGAACCAGTGGTGGAGGATTCTGCCTCATGCAGGAAGCATTTTCTCTTGCAGGAATGGTCGAGGCACCGGTCCTATTCTTCCTAGGTCAGCGGCCAGGTCCAAGCACGGGAGTACCAACATATACAGAACAAGGGGAACTTCTTTTTTCATTGTATCCCGGCCAAGGGGAGTTTCCTAGGATAGTTGCCTCACCAGGAAGCATCGAAGAGGCATTTTATTTATCTGCGGAACTGCTCAATCTTGCCTGGCAATACCAGACACCTGCAATCATCCTTTCGGAGAAACATCTTACGGAAAGCAGTATGAACGTGGACCTCGAACCAGGAAAAATTTCAGAGGTAAAACCAGCAATCCATACCGAGGGGAAGTATCAACGGTATCGCAAAACTGATTCCGGTGTATCTCCCCTCTTATTCCCTCCATCGAAGAATATGATTAAATGGACTAGTTATGAGCACGATGAGGATGGTTATACAACAGAAGAAGCTGAAGAAATTTCCCAAATGCATATAAAACGTCGAACAAAACGGGAAAGCCTGATTCGATATCTTCAGCAAAACATACAGACGGTCAACGAGTATGGTTCAGGTGACTTTTGTGTCTTTACTTTTGGGTCGACGACGATGAGCGTTCGGGAGGCAATCATCCATGCTGGCCTTTCTTGCACTGTGGTACAACCGATTTACCTACAGCCGTTTCCTTCATGGAATCTTACAAAATTTGCGGGACGACCATCGGTAGTAATTGAACAGAATAGCACAGGTCAACTGGAACAGTTATTACGGGAGAAATGTGGAATTCTCCCGATGAATTCTATTCGACAGTTTGATGGAAGACCATTTGATCCAGAAATTCTCGCTCAGAAATTAAAGGAGATGATTGTCTAGATGAACCAAGAGTTAACAACCCCGGTGGAAAACACCTGGTGTCCTGGCTGTGGTAATTTTGGAATCCTTAATGCATTCAAGAAAGCAGTGCAAATATTAGAGGCGAAAGGAGTTGATCGGACATATCTTATTTTATCAGCAGGCATCGGATGTCATGGGAAGATTTTCGATTATGTTCCTCTCAGTGGACTATACTCACTTCATGGTCGATCCATGGCGACAATACAAGGGATCAAGTTAGGAAACCCGGATTTGAAGGTGCTGACGTTCGCCGGTGATGGAGACGCGTTCGGAGAAGGGATTTCTCATATGATCTTTGCCGCGAAAAGAAACGCTGATATCACGGTTATTGTCCATAACAATGGAACCTACGCATTAACAACCGGTCAGTTTTCTCCGACGAGCCAAAAAGGGTTCAAAGGACCTTCATCACTTGAAGGAAATCCAGAACCTCCTATAAATCCCCTATCTTTGATGCTTGAAGCAGGAGCGACGTTTGTTGCAAGAGGATACGCCGGAAGAATCGATCATCTTGCACTGTTAATCGTAGAAGCAGTTCTACATGAAGGATTTTCATATATAGACGTCCTGCAACCAAGTGTCGTGTTTAACAATACCTACAAGGAGTATAACTCACTGGTTGAAATTATTGAAAAACCTGCTGAACGGTTGGAGGACGCAGTACAACGAGCGAAACGGTTTGATCGGATGCCAATTGGGGTGTTTTACAACGTAACAAAACCAGTTTTTCATAAGGAATTTTATGGGGAATGGAACCCAGTGATGAACCGATTGTCCCATGAGGAACGGTTGCAGCGTATTCTATCAATCTTAAACAATCGGTCCATGAAAGAAGTGGAGGATATGAAAAAATGAAAGTCACCATCGACCGAGATGGATGTATCGAATGTGGTGCATGCGAGCAAGCTTGCTCAGAGGTGTTTATTGTAAAAGGTGGTGAGAAGGCTAGTATCGTCTCGAAATATCAGAAAAATTCCCCTAGTATAGGTGATGTACCTGAAGATTTTGTTGCGTGTGCGGAAGATGCTGTATCTTCTTGTCCGGTCCAAGTAATCACGATGGGTTAAGAGTGGAGTGAGAAACTTGGCGAAAATAAAAGTTCGGATTCTTCTCGTGTTTTATTCAGCATATGGACTTACATATCAGAGGGGTAAATGCAGTTGCTGATGGAGTACGAGATGCGGGTGGTCAGGAGATAGTCATGCAGGTTGCAGAGGTAATGCCAGAAAAATATGGGAAAGATGATATTAAAAAACATATTCAACATATTTTTTTTTCATTTATTTTTTTGTTTTTCAACTATTTATTATCCATTTTTAAATCGTTTTTTAACTACTCTTAAATAAAGAAAATCAAATCGTATTTTTAAATAATGGAGGTCCATGAAAATGAAAAATATAGTAAAAAATCGAAAAGGCATCCTTTTGATAATCACGGGGATGATTTTGCTAGGGATTCAAACAGCAACCGCAGTGCACATCACCCAAAGCCAGCCGTTAGCGTCTGCTGGATGGATTTATGTGGGGGGCGGTGGGCCAGGGAATTATTCAACCATACAAAGTGCCATTAATGCAGCATCAAACGGAGATACTATTTTTGTCTATTCAGGAACGTATCTGGAAAATCTTATCATAAATAAATCAGTTACTCTTCTAGGAGAGAATAAAACTACTACAATCATTCAAGGGAACAGCCTTAACCCTACTGTGGAAATCCTCGCTGAGGGCGTAAAAATCCAAGGTTTTACCATTAAAAATGATGGCTCCCAGAATGGGATCTATACAACTACGAGCAACCATATTTTTACTGATACTATCTTTACACTCACTAACCGAGGAATCTATCTCTATTACTCTTCTCAGAATACAGTAACAGCTAACACATTTTATGATAATACACAGAGCGGAGTGTATTTGGAGATAGGTCAAAATAATACTCTTACAAACAATGAATTGTTTAATAATACCGAGGAAGGGATTTATCTCACCGGTTGCGGAACATCTCACATAGAAAATAATTCGTTCTATGATAACGGACGGGGGATTCGTGCATTTCGTGCAAACGGGATAATCATCCGCAATAACGTCATTGAATCCAACTCTTATGGGATTCATTTTGAGGGTATGATTACGGTTCATTCAAATTTCAACACCATTTCACACAACAGAATCAATGACAATTCAAATGTCGGGGTACGGATAGAAAATTCTCAGTTTAATACCATCGAGTACAATGAAATACAGGGAAATGGAAGAGGAATACAATTCGAACTTACTGGATTGAATGTCATCAGATACAATAACATCACCTCTAGCGATATTACCGAAATAGAGCTCACCCTTAGCCTTGGCGATTTTATCATAAACAATAACATTGATAATTCGCAGCAGTCATTAGTCTTAGTACAAATAAACTTCGGTTTTTCAGATGCACAGAACAACTGGTGGGGGTCCATACAATGGCCACTCCGTCGTATACGACCTGTTGGTGGATGGTTGATGGTCTTTCCATGGAGGATGAATCCACTGGGTATCACCACAGGACCTGAATAATCCAATTTCTTTTCTTTCTTTTTTTGAATTTTCAGAGTAACGAAGGAAACAAGTAGATAACCCCTATCTCATTTATTTTTTAATTGATTTTTAATCATTTTTTCATCATCGTTTTAAAGATAGAATCAATCAACAAACAGGACGGAAAAAAATATGTTGATAAAACCCCTATATATATCAAAGATAAACTATCTAATCATACTTAGCGTCATCATATCAGTTATCTTTCTCTCAGGCTGCACACAACAACCAGTTAATCCCGGTGAAAACACGGTTCTTATCGAAAATTTAACATTCAATCCAAACAGTCTCACTGTTGAAAATGGAACCACGGTCACTTGGATAAACAATGATGAGGTTGATCATACAATAGTAGAAGATAATGATTTGTTCAGTTCCGGGACGCTGACGAATGGACAAAATTTCACCTACACGTTCACGACCGTGGGGACTTACAATTACTTCTGCGGTATTCATCCGAATATGAGAGGAAAAATAATTGTTCTATAGGAAAAAATAGAAGGTAGAAACAATGAAGAAAAAAATTGTTAGTATCATATGTAGCAGTCTGTTTTTTTTCACCATGTTGTCTGCTACAACGCTGGTTACCTCCGAGGTATCAACAGCAGACGCGTCTCTTCAGATTGAGAGTTTTATCGGAAGAAGGGGCATTCAGGTATATATCCGTAACAATGGTATACAAAATACAACGAATGTGAGCTGGGACATTCAACTTTCCGGTGGTCTCATTCTATTTGGGAAACAAACGAGTGGGACACTGAATCAAATCCTGCCTGATAAAGCCATGGCCGTCAAGATCCCTTTTCTCTTCGGAGTTGGTAAAACCTCTGTAACCGCGACTGCGTCGTGTGCCGAAGGAAGTTCTGATGAACAAACCATCCGTGCGCGTATCATTGGTACCCGTGTTGTTATTCTCCCTGGGACAAGTGGAGCATTAACGATTTCCTTGGAGACAATTGCTACTGGTTTAATCGCTCCCACTGTCCTTACCAATGCTGGCGATGGAACGAACCGCTTATTTGTTGCTGAACAAACCGGAGCAATTTTCATCATTCAGAATGGGACGGTACTCTCCACCCCTTTTTTGGATCTTTCATCGAAAATGGTGGCTGTGAACCCTCTCTATGATGAGCGAGGATTGCTTGGAATGGCTTTTCATCCATTATATGAAACAAATGGAAGATTCTTTGTCTATTATAGCGCCCCAAAAACTGGAACAGGTATCGACCATGAGGGAATCATCGCTGAATATGCGGTATCTACTGATCCAAACCAAGCAGATCCTGTATCTGAGAAGATTATCTATCGATTTGACGAACCAGAAAGCAATCATAACGGTGGACAACTCGCGTTTGGTCCTGATGGTTACCTCTATATTGGTCTTGGTGACGGTGGTGGAGCTGGCGATCAACATGGGACAATAGGAAATGGACAGAATATTAATACATCACTTGGGAAGATTCTCCGAATCGATATCGATAGTGGAGCACCCTATACAATCCCTGCCGATAATCCGTTTGTTGGTGTCGATGGACTTGATGAGATTTGTGCTACTGGATTCAGAAACCCCTATCGATTTTCGTTTGACCAGACGACAGGGCGGCTATTTGCTGCGGATGTCGGGCAGGATGAATGGGAAGAAATTGACATCGTGGAAAAAGGTGGGAACTATGGTTGGAGGATCCTTGAGGGTAACCATCCGTATGATTTGTCTCTTGCTGGTATTCTAGGGATTAACCTATCCTCGTTACAATCACCAATTTACGATTACAGTCACAACGTCGGACGAACAGTCATCGGAGGCTTTGTATATCGTGGAAATGAATCACCCAACCTCAATGGATTATACGTGTACGGTGATTGGAGCACGAGTTTTACACGAGCCGATGGGAAGCTGTATTACCTCAATGAGACTATCTCTGGAACTTGGGTTCGTCATGAGTTCCAATTATCACAAGATCGTCCGCTCCGACGGTTTATTCTTGGGTTTGGTGAAGATGAACAAGGGGAACTTTACGTGCTTACAACTCGGATTTTCGGGTCGTTTAATCGATCTGGGGAAGTATGGCATTTAGCAACAAAATAACGAGGTATAAATTATGAATTGGAAACGAAAAAGTATAGGTATACTCCTTGTGCTGATCATCGGATTACTCATGGCCAGCACGCAAGCAGCTGCTACCTCTCCACGGTTCATGAGGCTCCAATACCAACCAAATACACTCACTGTAACCATTTTACATTTTTCTCCAATAACAAAAATCCACTATGTCTATAAAATCGATGTTGAAAAAAATGGAAATCTCATTGATTCACAGTTATATCAAAATCAGCCACGATTCTTTTTCTTTATTTATACCTACAACATCAATGCAACCACCGGAGATCAACTGGGTGTTACAGCTTATTGCAGCCTTTTTGGCAAACTTACACGAACGACCACAGTATAATCACAATCTTTTCATTACATCATATATCTCTTCACAATTGACATTTTAGGAAAAAAGTTCATTTAGAATCAAAAGGGACTCCCGCCAGTCGTTGAGCGCTCAACTAAACGATAAATCCTTTTTCACGTTCAAGGTTCGTGTAGTAAGGAATTAAGATTTACCATCATAATCGATTTGTGAGAATAGACGAAATATTGATAAAAAATAAGTAATATAACATCTCTTCCAGCTCCGACTCAACTGGGTGTTCTTTTCACCTATTCCTTACACAATTTTCAACCATTTCTTAAGTATATTCATATAGTTCCATCGATAATAAACGAAGCAATGGACGAAGATGTAGAACGTCTAATAAATCAAAGATTGAGACGCCAATTGGTCTATCCATTTTCAGAAATAGAATTTAAAAATAAAAGCGATAAATTTGAAAGAGAGAAAGGAGAAACAGACATGGCGGAAGTAGTAGAAATAGCAGAAGATGGACGCTTGTTATCGATTAAAGAAGTTTCTGAAATTTACTTACCCAAAAACCAAAAAAACTCCGAGGAAAATACTGACAAAACATTTTGATCAAGTAGCACATCTATCTCGGGGAGACCACTTCAACTTCAAAACCATCAGAGAAGATATGAGTTGAGGGAGTCACACTGACCTATAGCTGTTGCAGTTGCGATAACACATCAGGTGGATCCGGGAAAAAACTCAGTGGAACCACGTAATGGGCGTGTTGGGTTGTTCTTATTCTGGTAACATTTCCTACGAATTTCTCCGACATGACATGTGAGAACAAAAAACCCTCGTATGAGTGCTATGATGGCTACCTTAGGAATCTCAGTTAGTAATTCTTTTATCTTCCTGCACTTATTTGTAGAACGCTGGCTTTATAACTCCCCGGGTCAATAACTCGAAGCGTTTTTTACATATTTTTTAATTATTTTTAAGTTAATTTTTTAATAGAAAGAATTATCTTAATTAATAGGAGAAAAAGAACTATGTTCTATACCTCTGAAAATGATCTACGAGAAAAATATCTAACGCAAGATGAAATTGTTTTACTACAATTGATACGAAAACCAAGAACATCTTAATCGAAACCTTACGTTGTGAGCATCGTATGGTAAAAAAGAAAGGGAAAATAATTAATGTTCAGTTGAGGAAAAGAAAAGGATCTTTTCCGCGGAGAGCGATAGTACCGATTGTAGAAGATCCTTTAGAACTCATGGACAACTTCAACAGAATGTACCGTAAAGATCCATGGACAAAACCGTTTTGGAACCACTTGATCATGAATCAAGTATCAGAATTACATTCCGAAAACCAAACTAAATTAATACCCGTCGACATGATTGATTCGGGGAAAGAATATCAAATCATTACAGAGTTACCCGGAGTAAACAAAAAAGATATCGAGATTACATTGACACCAACTCTGATTAGTATCTGCGGTGTGATCGATACAACAATACAAAAAGATACTTTTGGATATATTAAGAGAGAACGAGGATATTCCACTCTTTGCAGATATCTTCGATTTCCTGAGGATATCAATCCTGATAATGCAGAAGCAATTCTAAGTGATGGTATCCTTCAAATAAATGTAGCGAAAAAAATACCATTGAAGAAAAAATATATCTCTATTAAATAAAAATAAATTTTATTAAAAAAACTAAATAGGTTTCTGATTGTCATGCTACCAATTGGATTGCTAATGAGAGAACATCGATTGATTGAGCGGATTGTATTACTCGTTAAAAAAGAGCTACAACGGAGTAAAAAATTATTAAAAATTGATACGGAATTCATACGGATTTCCATTGGTTTTTTTAAAACCTATGCTGATATGACTCACCATGGAAAAGAAGAAGAAATTCTGTTTAAAGCACTTGGGGAAAAAAATCTTACCGAAGATCATATAAAAATGCTAAACCGATTGCTAAACGATCATAAAATCGCACGGGAAACCGTTCATGCTCTCGAGAAAATGAACAACCAATATGTTCAAGGATATCATGCGAATATAACCGCGATTCAAGAAAAGCTTCAGAAACTTGTCACGTTATATCCTCAACTCATCACTATCGAAGATATAGAATTTTTCTTTCCTGTCATGAATTATTTTACCGTAAAAGAAAGTGATGCGATCCTTCAGAAATTTTATAACTTTGATAAAACGGTAATACATGAGCATTATCATCATCTGGTTGAGAGTCTTGAAAAAGAATCTTCTGAAAAATGAAACTGATTTCTTTTATTAAAAAAGCAAATTCATTAAGAAAATAGTTGCACTTATTACAAGAAAAAGACGTACAAATACCCGGGTACTCTGCTGAATATCGAATGGATATGTCTCTTTTTTATCCATTACTTCCAACCCCTAACTTCATTTTCGATTTCCCATGCATCCTAGGAATCGCATCTATCCCTTTCCGTTGCATATGCTCTGCTGTTGTTTTTGCTTGCTGCATAAACGTTTGAATCGTATGTTCAATTGATTCGGCTTCGACATACCATGGTTCTGGAATTATCTTAATATCGGGGATAAGAAAGTTTATTTTTTCTAGCAATCTCCCCGCACTACGAGAGTCTGGATATGAGACATGAACGTCCGAGAGGAAACATAGCATATCAATCTTCTTTTGAACTGCTTTATATAAAAGAACTCCAGAGATACCAGTAAGTAAACCTTCTTTGCTTTCTTCAATATGAAATTGATTTAACAGGTCTCTAGTGGCTTTTGTAGTCCCCAGTCCATATATACTTGGATTTGCTGCGGCTTTCTCAACGTCAGCGTTTGTTCCTTCTAATGTAACGATATATTTGCATTTTTTTTGCTGCGCCCAGGCAATAATAGAGTCTGCGAGGGGAATCATTATTTCCCCGGGGGGCATGAATTCAGATAAAATAATTACAAGTTGACTGCACGATCTGTTCGGACCACATGTTTTTCTTCCTGCGTAAATTCTCACAGGTGGCAAAGGTATTCCGTCATGGATAACCGTCGCAGGGATAAGATATGCAGAATCAATCGATCCGATTTCTTCAAGTTTTAGAGTATCAACCATGAACCGTGCACTAATGATACTCACTAAACCAACAGTTGGAAAAGCAACAATTAACAGTGAATCGGATAAATCAACTTTATCATTGGTTATGATATCAATTTCTTTCATCGTGTCCCTTGTTTTTGTTTTTTAATGAGTTGTTATTATGGTTAATGTTATCTTTTTGAATTCTTTTTCCTGCATTCTGATAGTTGTTCTTCCAATCTGAGATGTTTTTCATCTAGCCATTTAACAATTTTTTTTAAATACTCAGAATCATATTGGATCTCACTCATATGTATCTAACTAAATAGAGAGAAAATCCTATTAAAACATGACCAAAGAATACATTAAAAATGTATGAAAAAAAGTTAATGTTAAGATGATTATCTTACTGTATGATGTCTTCTTTTTTTTATAGATGCGGTGTATGATTTTTAGGATGTTTGCTAGAAATCGTTCTTTTTGTTGTATTCTACGTAAAAAAACAGCCTCTTCTAAATAAAATACTGTTTTCAAATGATAAGCTACATCCCGAAAAGAGTTTAAAGGTGACTCTTTGAACTCCATTTCGCTGTTGGATAACTCACAACACCACGTTGACAATATCGTTTCACTGGACGATTTCACGGTTCAAGGAAGGTCATTCAGCTCCCTTTTTTATAACATAGGATATATTTACCTATGATTTGATGGTGATTCTTCTAAGTTAAAGGAATCTTCTACGTAGATGAGTGATTGTGGGAGTCTGATCCGTCCGTCTTGAAAACTAATAACTTTCTCCTTGAATGCCGAGGAGGAGCTCCAGTTCAGTGATATGTTCCTGTTCCTCCGTTAGGATATGTCTGATGTCATGTTCAAGGAGATGATCATAATAACCTTGTCCTTTTTCTTTTTTCAATTCATCAAGAATATTCCTGTAGGTATCAACTGCTGTTTTTTCGTCCTTGAGATTGACTTCAAGGATTTGTTTAATGGTTGTTGCAGAATGTCTTTGGAAAAAATTCGTGCTAGGTACTCCTCCAAGAGCTCCTATTAATGTTCTGAATTTCTCTTGATGATCTTTTTCATCGGTTGCGATTTCTTTCAGACGAGCAATGATAGGCTCTGCATTTATCCCATCGACAATCTCCGCATGACTAAGGTATTGAACAAAGGCAGCATGCTCTAATTCCAAAGCTTGGTTTAATAATCTAATAATTTTTTCTTTTGTCATCAATTTCCACTCCTTTCTTAAATTCCTCGTTGAGAGATCATTCTTCTTTCTAACTACGGTGCTGCGAAAGAAAAAGAAAAGAAAATTTATTTGATTTTCACTTGTTTACTTTCTATTTTTGGTTTTGGCTCGACTTTTTGTAATTGGAGTATTAAGATACCATCTATTAATTCTGCTTCGACATTTCCTGTTTTGATATCCTCCGGGAGATCTAAATATCGATAGAAATCCGTACTACACCGCTCTTGTCGTAACCAGTTTTTCCCTTTTTCCTTATTGGTCTCTTCATGCTCTGCACATATCTCTACTGATGTGGGAGTTACTTCGATATTAATGTCCTCTTTTTTGACTCCGGGCATCTCGATTCGCAGCTCAAATTTATCTCCAAGATCAACGACATCCATTGCTGGAATACGAACATCTGAGGATGTCATGAGACTCGGTCCTGGTCCCCAGAAGAGTTCATCAAAATTTGAACGGAAACGTTCAAACAGCCTATCCATGTCCATCCAAAGATCGTATGGTTTTCGTTCAATAATTTTCGTTTTTTCTTTGGGGGCTATTGCTAGCTTTTCTTTCTCTTTTCTTAACGCCATCGATTTTTTTTACCTCCAATGAATCTATAGATTCGTCTTATAAAACAATGACTAAAAAATAGTTTAAAAATAATTGTAATATCAGTGAAAAATTAATATCATTCTTAGGATTTTTTATACAGCATTTATAAATCGATTTCTACATCCATCGGGATTTCCTTCACTTATTTTTTATTGGATTTTTTCCATCTCACGAGAGAAATTTTATTAATTTATATGATAAATCTACATTTATTTTTTTTGGCTGAATCGCTGTTTCTAAGGGAATCGTGATTAACTCATCATTTTTTAAACAGACACAACGATCAGTTACCCCGTTTTTTAATTCCCTAACCGCAAAGTAGCCAAGACGTGATGCCATAATCCGATCAAGAGCGGTAGGATGCCCTCCCCGTTGTATATGCCCAAGAACTGTGACACGAGTCTCCAAACATGTTTTTTCTGTGATTATACGTGCGATATCCTCACCCTTCGCTTTTCCTTCTGCTACAATAATTATCCAGCTTTTTTTCCCTTTTGAATTGCCTTTTTTTATTTCATCACACATTGCATCGATATCATAATTCTTTTCTGGAAGCAGTACTTCTTCACATCCATCTGCTAAAGCAACTTGGAGAGCAAGATACCCACAATTGCGCCCCATCACTTCAACGACAAAAATTCTCTCAAGACTCGTTGCCGTATCTCTTATTTTATCTAGAGCATCTAAGGCGACATTGACCGCGGTATTCGCTCCAATTGCTAAATCGACACCATTAATGTCATTATCTATGGTGGCTGGAATACTAATAATCGGAATATGATAGATCGTAGCAAGAATATGAGCTCCTTGGAGAGATCCATCTCCACCAATGACAATGAGCCCATTGATATTGTTTGTTTTAAGAGTATGGACCGCTTTTGCTTGATTTGATTTGAGAAAAAACCTTTTAGAGCGACTGGTTTTAAGGATTGTTCCTCCATTATTAATAATTCCTGATACTGAACGTCTATCGAGATGAATTAGTGTATTGTCTATTAAGCCATCGTAACCATTTAGGATGCCCATCACTTCAATGTTTTGTCTATCTGCAGTTCGAACCACAGATCTGATAGTTGCGTTTATCCCTGCACAATCCCTGGTTAGGATTGCTATTTTATTGACCGGCTCGAAATTCATCACACGCGGTCTCCTCTTCCATAGGTCTGGCATGCTCAGCATGAGAGGGTTGAAGACAAATTTCTCGCTGTATCTTTTTTACCATTGGTTTACCACAACACATTGGTGTATCGTTGGTATCATCGATCGTCGCCGTTCTCTGGCATGACAAACATTCGTATTCATTCATCTAATCACTGTAATAAAGATAGATACTCGTTTAATAACTATGACTTAAAAATATATGAAAAATAACTCTAAGATGATTACGATGATATGAATTATTACTTAATAAAATAGAAAAAACGGAGGTGTTGTAGAGATATTTATTTATATTAAATTTGAGGGGGGAGGCGTGAGGAGAAGATGTATACTTTTTTCATACTCTACAACCCTCTTGTGTTCCAACATTGATAAGAAATACATAAGATTATAAAAAATTGATTAAAAAACAAATAAAAAATACATTAAAATGAGTTAAGTTCTATTTTTTTATATGATGACCGTTCTCCTCTCACAAAAACATCAATAAAAATAAGTTGTCTATTGGATGAAGTCAGGTATTTGTTCTCTGAAAGAAATTTTGATTATTTATGGTATTCGTCTGCTTCTTATATTGCAATTCCGTTGTGCGGCAAAAGAGGAGGTGTTGTAGTGTATCAAAAAAAATTTTTAGGAGAGGGGAAAAAAAGAGAAACGAATTTTTTTCTTTGATTCACTCTACAACCTCCAATACGTTACGCAACAAAAAAAGATCTAAAGTCTATAAAAAAATAATCGAATAACAGATGAAAAACAAATAAAGTTTAATTCAATACGGTTCCTTAAAAAAAGAACGAAAAACATATTATTGCTTCATTGAGATTTCATTAATGTCGCCCCAATAGGAGATAATCTGTTGGAGCACCGATATGAATTTTTCTGAATCAATCGGTTTTCTGACATAGCTATTTGCACCAAGTAAATATGCTTTGGTGATGTCCTTTTCCTCCTTTGAAGTGGTAAAGACTATAACTGGGATTAATTGTGTTTTTTCATTTTTTCGAATACGGTGGAGAACTTCAAACCCATCGACACGAGGCAACTTCAGATCAAGAAGGAGAATCATGGGGAGAATCTCTTTCTGTTTGAGGTCTTTCAGATAAGATACCGCTTGATTTCCGTCTTGTGCTACAACTAAATCGAATTTATCCGACAGTTTCGATTTGTTAAAAACTCGTTCAATAAGTAAGATATCATCTCGATTATCTTCAACAAGTAAAATCTTTTTTTTAATCATACCTAAGTGTCTTCCTTGTATATGTACATTTATGATGGTGTGAGTATATAAAAAGATTGCGAAAAAACAATTAAAAAATAATCATAGAATGCATAAAAAAAATTGGAAAAACCAATCAAAGGACACTTTTATACAGGTTCTCTGTTTGTGTTGCTACTCTCGACCAGGTGAAGAGTTGAATTTCCTGTGTACCGTTTTCTACCAAGGTTTGTCGTAACGGGAGATATCGAAGTAAAGCAATAATCTTATTTGCGGTTTCATCAACATCCCAGTAATCAACTTTGAAACAATTCTGGAATGCCTCCGACACACCTGATGCCTTTGAAACAATCGTTGGAGTACCTGCTGAAATCGCTTCAAGGGCTGTTATCCCAAATGGCTCACTAATTGAAAGCATGACATAGACACTTGCGATTTGATAAATGTGTTTTACCTCTTGTTCAGTTAGTTTTCCTGTGAAAAAAACCTTATGTGAGATTCCAAGATCGACTGCCTTATCGATTAAACGGGGAAGCATTTCACCACAACCAGCGACAACAAATTTCACATTCTGTTCCAATTCCAATACTCGTTTTGCTGTTGCAAGGAAAAATTCTGGTCCTTTTTGTATAGTTAGTCTCCCTAAAAATAAGACTATTTTTTGTTTCTTACCAATCCCCAACGGATTCACAGCATTATAAATCACCTGAATTTTTTCTGGAGGAATGCCGTATTTTTGAATTACAACCTTTTTAGTTAGTTCACTTACTGCAATCAACCGGTCTGCTGCTTTCATGCCTTCGCGCTCAATATCGATAAACCATTTATTCGGATGAAGCCAACCAGACCGGTCATATTCGGTGGAATGAATCGTAAAGATAAGCGGGATTCCAAGTTTTTTCTTGAGTTGGCTCCCTGCCTTCATGGTTAACCAATCATGACCGTGGATTAGATCATAGTTCCCATTTACTTTCTGGACGAGTAACTCATTATATCGATTGACCGAATCGAAAAAATCACTCTGTAAATGTGAATTTTCTGGTCGATCATAAGGATAGATTTTTATTTCCCCCACAGCTCTTATACGAATTTTTTGATGAACACTCTTAACCATTTTCGAGGTTTTCGGCATATAAAAATCAATCGTTATTCCATCCTCCGCAAGACTCTCCGTAAGTCCCAGACAATGCGTCCCAAGACCACCAGCCTTAAACGGTGGATATTCCCAACCAATCATCGCGATTCTCACGTCGAAGTCTCCCGACAATTCATCTCTGAGTGAAATCAATCTCCCTCTTTGATATAGAAATGACCTCCTGCGGAAAGTATCCAATGAGGGATATGATCCTGTGAATGGTATTTCAACTGAAGACTTGATTAATTACCCGGTGGAAAGACAATATATCTACATCAAAGAGTAATTAGGATTGTTCATTTACTTTAATCGTATGATTATTTGGTTATTCTTCCCCTGTATTGTATTTATTTTATTTTCACGAGCAAGCCAACCAAGCCCTGAATGAACATCCTGCACATCAGTAATAATTCGTTTTGCAATTGACGATAAATCAGCTTCTTTTTGTGTTGAAAGTACGTACCAATTTTTTCCAGCATTAGATCCTATTTTTTTTTGTAAGATTCGTTTCGCCAAGACGATAGACGATTCCTGTTTTGTTGATCTTATTTTCTTGAGCAAGCCATCCGATGGCGCTAAAGAACGCTTCGTCTGGAAGTTTTGTAATTTTTTACAGTTTTGTTTGAGTCATTGATGAACCATTGTGAGTCAAGGTCTCCCATATCTTTCCTGCATTTATTCCAAATTCATCTATAGGAGTATTCATATGAATCACCTTTTTTTATGTTAAAAAAAAGATAATCGTATAAAATGATATTTTAAAGATAAATGAAAAACAGGTGTAAATTGATTAAAAGTCTTTTGTTATGTCGCTTGACGTTTATGGAGAAATGTCTTTCCTTTATCTGTAATTGTTACGGTACGGGATTTTCCTGGTTTTTTTGTAAAAATCAATCCTTTCATTTCCAACACCTGTAAACGTTTTGCTACTGTAGAATATGCTAAAGAAAATCTTCCCATGATCTTCTTGATAGGAACAACCGCATTGTTCTGGTTTTGTTCATAGACAAATCGTAGAATATCATGAATCTCGTCTTCAATGATTAAACCTTCGATTTTTTGACTGGGGAGAAGTTGAACTTCATTTTCAATGAGTGCCATTTGCGTTTTCTCAATAGTCCCTGGATCAATTCGTAATAATAAAAGGCATTTATTACGTGCAATGTCATCATTTATTTCGTAGAGAACCTCCATCACTTTTTCAAAAGAAAATTTACTAATCAGATAGTCAAGCCTCTCTAATAGAATTACTGATTCCTTTTTTTCTTTCCCAATATCTTTTATCGTTTGAAGGAGTTGTTTCAGATCTGTAATTGTTTTGTATTCCTTCCCGCGATCTTGACCTAAGAGGGAGATATGGATGTTAGCTGTTGAAACCATACTTTTCATTGTGTGGGGGTTCATCCGAGTAATCAGGTAGCCGGAATATCCTGAGGTAGCCAAATCCACCAGCAAATCAAGGGCCGCAGTATTGCTTTTCTCAGGCATGAGATAACAGTTTCCCACAAGGAGTTTCCCATGAATTTCCATTTCACGGGTGATATCTCTGCCTATAAAGAGGATTCCGGACTCTGGTTTTCCTTTGATTGGAGATCCACTTATACGAAGTATCTTTTTAACTGAGTTTTTTGTGATAATCACAAAATCCTCATAGTTTGGATGGGTCTGTTTTGAAAGATTTTTTATGAAATCGAGAACCTTCTGCTGATTTTCAAAGAGCGTTAATTTTGTAATACTCCAGTTTAACATATCCTTCTGTTTATAGCCGGTCACCACTTCCGCAGCCTTATTCCATGTAGTTATCCTTTTATTTGCATCGATTGCAACAATGATTTCTGATGCACTGTCAATAACATTTTGAAGGTGCTCTTTCATCTCCATTGTATGTTTTTCTGCTTTTTGTCGTTCTTCGATTTCATCACGTAATTTTTTATTTGTTTTTTCTAATTCGACGGTTGTATCTCCCAGTTCATTGCACGTTTGGATTAATTTTTCTTCAGCCTCTCTGCGCTTCTGCCGAACCTTTGCCTCTTCGATTTCTCTATCAATAGCAGGAATGAGACGAGCAAGGTTTCCTTTCATGATATAATCATGAGCACCTGCTTTCATTGTTTCTACTGCAGTATCTTCTCCAATTTTTCCTGAGACGATAATGAAAGGTAGGTCTTTCTGTGTTTTTTTTAGTAATTCAATCGCATCAAGACCACTGAATGTTGGGAGGACATAATCAGAGATGATCACATCCCATTCTTTTTTTTGTAATGCTTTTCGCATCGACTCAGCGGTTTCAACCCGTTCAACAGTCGGTTGTATTCCAGCTTTTTTCAATTCTCGTAGCAATAATGCTGCGTCATCTTCTGAATCTTCTACTAACAACACACGTAAGTGTTTACTCATTGTTTTTTCCTCCTAATGTAAAAAAGAATGTTGTTCCTTTATTTTCATCTGATTCTGCCCAAATCCGTCCTCCATGTCGATTTACGATACGAGCCACGATACCTAGACCAATACCAGTTCCAGGATACTCTGCATCATCATGGAGGCGTTGGAAAGGGATAAATAACTTATCAGCATATTTCATGTTAAATCCCGCTCCGTTATCACGAATGAAAAACACTGTTTCTTTATCTTGTTGTTTTTTTCCAAATTCAATTTCAGTTTGTGTACGCTTCTTGGCAAATTTCCATGCGTTTCCCAGGAGATTTTCAATGAGAATATTTAAGAGGTTAGCATCTCCATCTGCTAAAATATTCTTCTGTGTTTTGAAATTATACTTCCGTGAAGGTTCATTTTTTTTCAATTCATTAATAACAGTATTTGCTATTTTTCCCAAATCAACGGTCTCTATGGTCATTTCAGTTCTCGTCAATCGAGACAATCGAAGCATATCATCGATCAGTTGTTCCATTCGTTTCGTGGCATTCTGAACACGATGGAGGTATTCTTTCCCTTGTTTGTCTAGTTTATCTACGTAGTCTTCTAAAAGAGCCTGACTAAATCCATTGATACTGCGTAGTGGTGCGCGTAGGTCATGAGACACTGAATAACTAAAAGATTCCAGTTCCTTGTTCGCAGCAGCAAGTTCATTTGCTTTATGCAACAGATTTTGGTTGAGTACTTTTATGTTGGTTTCTATTTCTTTACGCTGGGTGATATCTTCAACAACGCTGACAATGGATTGAAGTTTCGTATTGAAAAAAATGGGTGACCATGCATGGGAAACCCATTTGATATTCCCCTGTTTTGTAAGAATACGGTATTCTAATCCAGAACCTTTTTCTCCATTCAACGCTTGAGATAATAGTTGCTGTATTTTTTTAATATCATCGGGATGAAATATGATAGGATTTGTACCCACCAATTCTTCAGGATTATAACCAATCACCTGGGAACACGAAGGACTCAAATATGAAATAATCCCATCCGGTTGGGTGACCATAATAAGATTAGTGGTGTTTTCAACGATGTTTCTGTATTTTTCTTCGCTTTTACGTAGTGATTCCTCCATCTGCTTACGTTTGGTGATATCAACAGCATATATTCGTATTTTATTTTCTTCATAGGGTGATATTATTTGTTGGTAATTGCATTGATCTATAGCAATTTCACGGATGATTGTCTTTGACCAATTATTCTTTTTAAGATCTTTAACCACCTGCTTCCAATCGAATAAGAATGGATGATTGCTGGAGCGATCAGCAAGATCTGGGAACAACATTTGAGTTGTAGGATTTTGATAGATAATTTCTCCGGACTGATTTACTTCCAAAACTGGAGATGGATTAAGCTGAGGGAATGATGCAAGATGCCGAATTTTTTCATTCAACTGTTTCTTCTCAGTGATATCGTGAATCATTCCTAATGATCGAATAATCTGACCTGATTTATCACGGATATGATTGCATTTTTCGTGGACAAAACGGATTTTACCGTTTTTTCTCAAAATCCGATGTTCGATTTCATAGGTGTCTCGTCCTTCACATAGGGAATCAGAGTATGCTGCGTCTACAGCTGCCCGATCATCCGGATGTACAAATTCGAGAAAAGTTTCATATGTTACATCCAACTCTTGCGGTAGTAACCCAAATATTCGATAGGTTTCATCTGACCAGATAAGATGATTATGGGCGAGATCATTTTCCCAACTTCCAAGATGAGCAATCTCCTGTGCTCGATTCAATCTGTTTTCGCTTTTCTGTAATGCTTCTTCAAAATGCTTACGATCAGTAATATCACGAGCGACATGGACAGATCCTTGCAATGTCCCATGAGAATCAAAAAGTGGTGTCGTTGAGACCAGAAAATATCCACCAAGTTTTTCTTCATACAACTCGGCAATATGTTCTTCACCGTCCTTAAGAGTCATCGTGTGTGGGCATAACTTTGGGGGTTTATTTTTTCCATGAACACATAAATGACAATTAAGATTTACACATTGGTTTATGGGTAATCCTAATCGTTGTGCCATTGCTTTATTCGCACGAATAATTCTATGTTTTGTATCCAAAATCGCAATAAGATCAGGTACGCTATTAAATGTTCGTTCCCATTCATTTTTTGCTTGTATAAGTGCCTCTTCCGCTTTCTTGCGTTCGGTGATATCGAGGCAAATACCAGTCATGCGCACTGGCTTATCACATAAATCATACGTAGTATTACCTAGTGCATTGATCCACCGTACATCCCCCGTCGGGAGTATGATTCGATATTCATTTGTAAGAGACGTATGTGTGTCGATAGCATTCTGTATTTTTTCTTCCACCATTTGTTTATCATCAGAGTGAAGAATACTTCTCCACACATCAAAATTCGCTTCAGTTTTTTCAGAGTCTAGACCAAAAAGAAAGAATAATTCATCAGACCATTCTAGCTTCCCTGTGTTCATATCCCAATCCCATAGACCAGCGCCTGACGAAATTTGAGCGAGTCTAAGACGTTCTTCCTTCATACGTAATAATTCCTCAGCATTCTTCCTATCAGTGATATCAAGAGTTGCGCCGACATACTTTATAAGTTTACCAGTATCATCGAAGTAGGGATGTGCTCGGTCATAAACGAATCGTATATTACCATCAGGACGTACAATTCGGTGCTCCAGTTTATAAATCGCACCATTCCGAAGAGCTTTTGAAAATGTTTCATGGAGTAACGTTGCATCATCTGGATGAATGAACTTTGCTAGCATCTCGTCATATGGTGGGGATGGTTCGCCAGGAGCTAACCCGTAAATGCGACATTCTTCTTCAGACCAAACTGTTTTTTTTGTTACCGCGTCATATTCAAAAATACCAAGATGTGCGATCTTCTGCCCTTCGGTCAATAGTTTTTGTGTATTTTCCAACTCAGCTTCAGCATTATGTCGTTCTGTAACATCGAGACTCATGCTTACGAGTGAAACGACCTTTCCATCAATAATAATCGGGGAGATATACCAGTTAAACCAAGTCTCATTCGGAGGATTACTCTTATACGGAAAATCTAGAAAACTTTTTGGTTTTTTGGTCCTAACAACTTCATCAAATACTGCAATAACTCCAGATGATTCGACATCTGGTGCGTACTCATAAACATTTAATCCGAACATCCCTTTACTCCTGAAAGGTTCGGCAAATAACTCTTGATAGCATTTGTTGTGCACCAGAACCTTGTATGGGGGAGTAGCATCAAAAAGAACCAAACAAGCGGGAGTGTTATCAAATACCGTCCTGATTTCTACCTCTGTTCGTCGTAATTGTACCTCTGTTTTCTTTCGTTCGGTAATGTCTGTGAATATGACAGCAAAATAATCTTGCTTCGGACTGTACACATAGAGAGAATACCATTTCTTCTCGTATTTCGCATAATTTTCAAACCTAACAGACTTACCTGTTTTTGCCACTTTTCCATAAATTCTTATCCAGTCTGCAGGATCCTCTCGAATTCCCGGAATAGCCTCTGTGACACGTTTGTTGAGAATTACTTCTTTTTTTATTCCTGTCTGCCTATAGAAAGCATCGTTTGCTTCAAGAAATATGTGGTCGATGGGTTCACCGTTATCATCGTAGATTGTTTTGCCAAACACGAAGCCTTCAGTCATGCTATTAAATAAGATACGGTATTTTTCTTTGCTTTCCTGTAGCTCTTCTTCAACTTTCTTCATTTTAGGGCTTTCAATCCGATGCCATTTCCTTCCCTTTTTAATCAAAGCAAATTGATGGTTGCTGACCACATCGATAATCTCAGATGCATTACATTTATCAAGAGAATATGAACAAATTGCGATCATGTGATACTTACTGATGACACGGTTGATTATTTCTTCATATTTTGTGAAATCCTCCCAATCTTTTTTCTCCAGCCAAAACGTATTCCCGGTTAGTCGTAATCCATCAAATCCTTTTTCTCGTGCCCACGCCTCCTTTTTCACCCAACAAGATAATACTTCATCTGAATCAAACCTCCCTGATTTCGTATACCATTCAGATGAATCAAGAATCTCGATCTGACCCTTTTGGATGTATTTCTGAAGATTTTTAACTTTTTTAGAAAGTGCTTTCTTTGCTTCGTCTACCCGGAGAGGATCAGAAGTAATCCACATGCAAAACTCATTATTTTCAAGTCCTGTTTTAAAATACGGGACTAAAATATCAATCAAATCCTCCTTAGTTTTATAAAACTGACAAAAATGAGTTCCCCATGGAGCATTGCAAATTAGTGGTATTCCAATTTTTCTTATATCTTTAGAACTCAAATCATTTTTATTATGTGCCCTGTTATCAGAGTATTTCGTTGATTTTGCTTTCTGAGGCTTTTTCCTTTTATTCATTGAACTCCCCCATTATATGATTCTAATGAAAAAAGAAAGCAACACTTTATAAATAGCTTTCTTTTCCTTTTTTTGCCTATATATCATACTATTTTTCCCTCAGATTTATGAAAAAGGAAGATTATCTAGAATTTCATCACCTACTGGTTGATCCATCACGTCACATTCAGGACAACGTCCCTCAATAAATTCAAGCCACTTCAAGATATTTTGAAGTTTGAGTTCCATATTATTCATCCCGATAAAAAATTTACAAACATGACCATATCGATCTATTATTAACACTGCGGGTCTGTGCTCAATATTTACTCCAAGATATTGTTTGGTAACTTGATTATCAAGATCGGAAAGAAGAGGAAACGGCAGCATCCACAGGTGTTGGAGATCCTTTACTGTTTTTTCATCACCACTGACAATGAGTAACACCTCTGTATTTAATTCATGAATAATTGTATACAATTTTTTCAAATCGTATAATATCGGATAACAGGAGGAGCATTGATAGAAGTGGACAAACACAAGAACAAGATTTTGTTTATTTCGATACATACTTGGGCTGATCAATCGTCCATCTGATGAAATTAATGAAAAATCCGGAATTATTCTTGACGTAATCTTCCCTTTTTCTTCCTTCTCAACCATAGGTAATCCCTCTTACATAAATCGTTCAAATCGATCCTTTTTCGCTTTACACACCGGACAAATCTCTGGAGGATCATCCCGAGCACACAAATATCCACAGACTTTACAGCGCCATACCGGTTTCGAAAGATTACCTGGAGGACTAGAAAATTTTTTTATTTTTTCTTTGATTTGTGCTCGTTCCTCGCGGTTCGATGGGCGCCGCTCAGGAATTGATTGAATCGGTTTTTCCTTTTTCAACGTTAGCGTTGATACATACAACGCACAATAACATGCATCAAACTCAAGCACATCAGCATCGCGATAATCACAGGGGCAGATGATATCAAGATCTTCGAATTTTTCGCCAGTTGCAAGCCGACAGGGACATGACCAATATCCGTATCGTTTTTCATTGACAAGTAATCCTTTTATTAGATCTTTCGTAAAATCAATATCTGGATTCAGATGATATCCACCCTCTTCTGCTTCTCGATGTAAACGTTCATACAATCGATCGATTTCCTTTGGAGACACAGTATGTTCAGCATTCATAGCTGTAAAACCTCCCTTATCTCATCTTCTTTAAAACCTACAATACATTTTCTATCATTAATGACCATTGTAGGATAGTTACATTTTGGATTCCACCGTTTCACCTCTTCCTCAATTTTTTCTTTCTCTACTTTATCCAGAAGGTCCACATCGATGTAACTATATTTCACACCTAATTTGTTTAATAATTTCTTTGTCTTTTTACACCAACCACATGTACTAATCGCATACAGAATGATATCTCCCTTGTTTTTTCCATCCACATGAACCACATTCATATCCTCAATACCTCCGATCTTTACTTTTGGATTTTACGTTAAATCTTCAATATCGTGATACGTCCAAGACTCCTGTTTGTATGTTCTTGCGATAGATCGTTTTTCGGAGATTTTCCGATGAATCTGTTGTTCTAAGAGTTGTAATGCTTGTTTCATTGCATTATGTGGTCCCCATCCCTCAGCAGATATCGCAAAACGACCGAAATCACAAAACAGTCGGACGCGCACAGAGATTAAACGAAGCTTTTTTTTCTCTGGTTTATACTCCCGTAAAAAAATAACAAACGTTGCATGAGATAATCGTTCCTTCTGTCGCTCAGCAAACTGTTCGACTAAAATTCGGAGTTCATCCTGATATTCTCCATGTAATTTCGAACTAAATTGAATCATGGGATATCGAAGTACCTCACCTGTAAAAGAAAGCGGACTAAGAATATCCTTTTTTGTCATAATCCCCTCTAAAGAATCTGAATGACTCAGGATAGGGATTCCACTGATACGAAACTGAATCATTTCACTGATAACTTCCTGTATCGATACATTCACCGAAGAAGTTATCACTGGAGTGGACATGATACCTTCAACAGGTAAATCCCAGACAGGCGTCTTTTCGTGCAATATATCTTCAGGTTGCGCACGCTGCTTCGGAAGAATCATCCGTGTTACCACATCATGTAAAGTGATCATCCCAATTAATGATCCATTATTCACAACTGGCAATCTTCCGATATGATAATCACGGAATTTGTGTAACGCTACAGAGATCTTCTCACGGGGTTCTATTGTACAAACATCAGTGCTCATGAAATTGGTTGCAGGTTGTTTTCCAAAATCTTTCGCTGCTACCGCTGTTAATAAGCGTATATCATCAATGATTCCTACAATCTGTTCATCATGAAAAACAGGGATATGAAGAACATCATTTTCTATCATTAACCCTGCGATAGTTGGAACTGGTGTTTTTGGCTCAATTTTTGGTGCGAACCGTTTCATTGTTTTTACTTTGGTCTTTGCTCTATCGAGACCTGATCGGAGGATCATCCTTTCTGTAAGAATCCCTGAATATTGTTGATTTTTGTTTTTTACTAATAATACATCGCAGCTTTCATCAAAACATGATAATGCTTTGCCTAAAGAGTCCTGTTCATCAATCCATTTGTATTGCTGTATCAATAGCTCCTCTGCTTTAATCGTTTGTGGCATATTTTTTCTCCCCTGGTTATCTGTGTAATATAAACGATTTCATCGTATCTAATTGATTTCATTCTGATATAAAAGAATGATTAAAAAATGAATTCAAAATGATTCTACTTTAGTTTTATGTCTACAGGAACCTTTAGTGTGTAACGATGATTTCACACCTTAAAAAAAGTGTAATGAGCCTATCGTAAAACATGAAAAAATCTTTTTCACAAACAATCAGATGACATCAGAAATTGGAAAAAGGAAAGAAAGAGATAGAGTTAACCGTCCGAAAAACCGACAGGTCGAAAAACCATGTTCTGTTGACGGAAATTGCTCCTGTTGAAAGTATCCGAGCCGCAACAGGCCCACTGAATTATTTCAGACAATTTCAGATGGTGTTTTTTCAACTATTAATTGGATTATCGGGAAAAAAAAAGAAGAGGAGTGTAATATACTATTTTATTCCAAAGAGGAAAAACAGAAAGACAGTACCTGTCGCTGTTTTTTCTATAGATGCTCCTTCTGAACAGGTGGCATCGATTGTTATGGTTGTTGTACCAAGACCAAAGATAAGTACAGTAACATCTTTTGTTGCGCCTGAGCCGAGGTTAAAGATTGTTTGATAATGCTCTAGTGGTGGTAACATCATCCATGCACCAGAAAAAGTAATATTAAGAGTAACATTCGTTGCATCAATCGTTCCATTGTTTTTCATCTGCACTTTGAGTCCAAACCCACCTTTCATGGTATTTATTTCTAGTTCTGGTAACGGTGTGGGTTTGTTCATCAAAACTGTTGTATATCCTGATAGTAGGGATGATGCATCGGTGACTGCAATGGTGATGTTCTTCTGAATGTTTTCTCCTTGGTCTTCTTTCGTTATCCAGAAGGTATATTCACCGTTTCTCCCGTTACCCACGGTATTTTCACCCTGTGTGTGATTAAATTCTACATCATCTTCCTCCCAGATGAGGTACAAATCAGCATATTTTAGCGCTTCTTGATCTAGATCTCGAACGGTGATAGTAAGATTGTAATCTTGGCCCCAGGGGAAGGAATCTACCCTGGGTGTTACATAGGAGCCATTGATAATTTGTATGCTATTGTTTGCTGAGCCGTTTCCTGGCCAGTTGATGCCTAGAGTGATGATCTTAGTGGGGTAGGAGATGGAGGGTGTGAGAGAGCAGATCCAATCTCCCTCTGTTCCAACGTGATATAATGAAGAATCATTCATTGGATAAAGGATATCGTCTTGTATGGAGATATTTTTCCAATCTTCCCAGGGATCATCACCGTAAAACGCTGTGGTTTCTGTCGTGTTCGTACCCGTGATAGTAAAATGAATGTCCAGAGTGGGAGTAATTCCGGTATCGGGAAGATACGCTGGAATATCCACTTGGTTATCGGTGGGATTTCCCCAATCATCATCAGTGATTTGGATTTGTATCGACTGGGAAGATTGATTTTTCTCTGCCTTTATTGATCCTATTGGTAGGATATTTATTCCGACAAACAACACAAGTATTCCTATGACTATACCTTTCGTCCACAAATTATTTTTCATTTTCTTTTGACCCCCAAATTATTGTTTAATAATCTAATTGTTTCATTTAAATGTTTGTAAAAGATAAAAATAAGAACTAGAGTGATAAAAATAAAAAAAGATAGAGATAGATGTAACTGTCCCGAAAAATCAACAGGTCGAAAAACCGCATTCTGTTGCCGAAAGTTACTCTTGTTGAACGTATCGGAGTCGCAACAGGTCCATCAGACTTTACAGAACGGAACAAAACACAGATGAAGTAATTTTTGCTATAAACGTAAATATAATACTCCCAAGAAATTATGTTTTGTACAATTTTCCTCTCATAACTATTAAATATTCTTTTAACTATTTTTGATATCGGATAGAGAAAATGAGTGATTTTGTCGTCGGCTTTATCATCGGTATGCCCATTGGTACATCGCTTGGGATTGCTATTGAGATTGCATTGGGCATACAACAGAAACCGTGGTCGGAGCTTACAGAAGAAGAAAAAAAGATACGGAAAAATGCGCTATTTGTAGGGAGCCTGATGCTAATCATAGGGATTATCGTTTTTTTATCACTATTACTCAATTGAAGTAAAAGAAAAAAATTTTTTTTCCGTTATGACATCTAATCCCTAAAAAACTATAATTTTGTACAAAATGCGCTTACGTAGATTTATATGTATTCTTCTCATAATTACTTCATATGAAAGGAGGATTGAAATGAAAAAAATAATTGGAATGGGACTTTCTATGCTGTTTTTTGGTACGATGCTTACGCCAATGGTGCTTGCTGGCAGTGAAAACGACCCTTAGATCACCGATGAGGAAAAGGACGTCTCCTTATACACTATTTATCATGGTCCTTTTGTAAATGCAGTCTTTAAGAATGTCGATCTCCTCTCCTGCTGGTTCTACGAAGACCCCGCAGAACCACAGAATTTTTACATCACCATGAAAATAAGGAGCATCCGCTTTGGTTTTTTCAACACCACCTATGTGGTAGGATGGGAGTGTAGCGGTAAACCTGGCTTTGCTGTGTTCAGTCAATCGTTCTTCAACAGAAAGTCCCAAGCATATGTCGGTTTTTTTAATGATAGCGAGGATTACAAGGAATACCGATATGAAACCCAAGCTCAGGTTGATGCAACTACTCATACTGTGACCATCATGGTTCCAAAACAGTATATCGCCAACCTTGAAGCAGGTGACGTGCTGAGCTATCTTGCTGCCGGGATTTTATTAATCCCCCATCTGAAACAAATGATCCCCGATGCTTCCGTTATCGCCTTTGACACTGCCATAGGAGAAACCGATTACACGATTCAATATTAACAACATATGAAAACCCTGTTGTTGGTATCTTTATTACTCATAACGATGCGATAGAGGCCCGTGGAGAGACCTGTCTGAATCGTTCGGTTCCCCATCTGTCTTTTTTTTTTTTTAGAAAACAACATTTAAAAAAGGATAGAAAATTACGAATTTAAAGGCAATCAGGAAAAGATGATTTATGAAAGAAATACCTGAAGAAGTACAGAAGACATTGGAAAAATGCTATAATGACTTTCAAACAACCACAGAAGAACCAAAAAGTGTAATACGAGATAGCACGGGGCAGTTCATAGGTGTTGGAAAACTCAAATTCCCGACCTATCATCATGGCAGCAACGCTGATGTCGTGACGACTCGGATTGTTTTTTTAACCGCTGGATATGACGTCAAGGAATCACGCATTGACCTTACGAAAGAGGTCTTTGAAAAATACAAGCAATGCTGCGAAGACGTTCTAAAACGATGGGATATCTAAACAGTCTGGAATGCTGCAGAGAGGGATAGGGTGTTTGTAACGTCACTGGGATTACGGCGGAATCAGTGGTTTTGTCACTGTTGATGATGGTGACAGCCCCCTGGTTTTGTGTGTTTTCTTCGTTTGGTACGGCGATTTTGACCTGTACCGTTACAGAATCTCCGGAAGGAAGATTCGCACCTAAGGCAGGTGTGAACGTCCAGGTCCCCCAGTCAGGATATGAGAGGACTTCCCAGTTGAGATGCGAACCAGGATCACCGTCATTAGATACGGTAAACGACCCTTGGATGGTGGTTCCCGGGGAGATATCGTCCCAAGAAAGCGATCCATCGCATTGTAAATCAGCACCTCTGTAGGTCGTATGATCAAACTCAGGCAGAGAGTAATTTATCATTTTATTATAGTACAGGTAATTCCCGACATCTGGGTCCCAGTTGGTCACCGCCATGTCCTGTGATGCTGAATACCGATAGGTGATCTCAAGGGACTCCTGAGGATCGATGTTCACCGTGATCCAGCCCTCATCCCGGCTGCTCGTATACTCAGAGTGTTCCAGAACAACACTATCACAGATGACACTGTTTATCCCTTGTATCTGACGGTGAGGCAGGTAAAACAACTTGCGATCCCCGGTTGTGGCGAACTGTTCGCTGAAGACCTGCTCACAAAAAGACGGTCCGATGTTGCCAAACACGATTTTTTCATTCACGGTCTCATACGAAGAACACCAGGATGGTGAGCTGGGAAGACCCGTGCCTTGGTTCAGGAAAAGATTCGTGCTGAACCACCAGGCTCCGGTCGCAAGGTCAAGGAGGTCATCGCCATTGACGTCAGCAAGGGCGACTGCTGACCCGTAGTCCCCATAATAGCCCCAGGAATGTGTCGTTTCAAAAAAACCCGTGGACAGACCCGTGTATTGTTTAAAGTATCCATCTCCACCGAGTTGTGTGTTGTCTGTTGCGAACAGATCACGGATTCCATCGCCGGTGACATCACCAGCAGTAAGCATGATGCCGAATTGATTGGCGCTGTCGGTGGAATACCAGCTTGCGGTGGTCTCTAAGATTCCATTGATGTTCCGGTAGATTTGCGTTTGTGTGCTATCTGCGATGCCTGCAAGATCAAGCCAGCCGTCATCATCGGCATCGACCCAAAGGACGTTCATATAGATATTCTCATCCTCAGACTCCCAACTAGGTGATGATTCATAGGCGCCATCCACGTTCAAGTACACATAGGTATGATACTGGTAGGAATCATAGGACCATCCGGTCGCAATAGCAAGGTCAGGTCTGCCGTCGTTGTTCATATCCCCGAAATCCACTCCGAACGCATTCCCAATGATGTTAGCAGTCCAGCTTGGTGAAGAAGAAAGAACCCCATTGTTGTTCAGGTACACCCGAGCGATTGGCCCAAGCGAAGAACCAGTCCCCAGATAGGAAACTGCAACATCACACCATCCATCACCATTAATGTCAGCGACATCGAGATGACCGTTGTAGGCGACGTCCGCTGACTCCCAGCTTGCTGTAGTCGGAAGATGACCGTCCCCGTCGTTCATGTAAAGCCGCACATGTCCTTGTCCCATGTCATTACCATCGGAGACGACAAAATCAAGCCAGTCATCATTGTTAAAATCAGCAAACGCTCCACCTGTGCTATAATGCGAAGAACTAGAGACCCAATCAGGGGTCAATGAATAGACAGAATCATAAGATGAACCCGCCGAAGTCTCAGCCTCTGAGGTCTTGTTGTCTTTCATCACGATGTTTTGAACCGTATTCGATGAAATCCCTTGAACAACCGGTACGACTAACAAAATGAAAATGAAGAAAACAATCATGCTTTTCTGCGCTGAGCCATATCTTTTTATGAGTATCCCCTGTCTACAGGTTTATATCGGTTATCTCCTTTAAAAATATATCCATGGAATCCGTTTTATTGTAACCATTTTTTAAAATAAACAATCAGACAATGAAGCGGTGATATCTCAAAAACGAGAATGAAAACGGTCTTGTTGTCAAATACTTTGGTGGTTCAAACATCTTCTCTTGGACCTCCTGGGTTGGCTGAGGCAAGATGATACAGGACGGATGTGTCATGTCGATGTAAAGGGTGTTCTGCGCGATAGTATACGTGGTGTTTTTCCCAATCCCATCGACAGTGTTCGGGTTGTTCAGAAAACGAGGGTAGTTGGATGAGGAGACCTGCACACGGATCCGATGACCCGTGTTCCAAATATATGATGTGCTCCATAAATCAACCTCGACTTCGTAGATGCTCCCAGGTTCGATAAACTCCCAATGGTCCTGCCCGTTTCGGTTTCGCATCCGTAATATCCCATCGGTGATGAACATGGACCGACCATCAGGATACACATCGGTGAGTTTTACCGTAAAATCAGTATCTGGGCAATCCGAAGAAACAAACAAGCGTGCTTTCAGCGGTCCTGTGGCTTCAAAGGGTTTTTCTAATACATCGCTGGTGAAGACAAGCACGTCAGATCTGTTCTCCACCGATGACTGATCATAGGGACCAGCGGGTGAATACAGGTTCTTTCCCCCGACCGTCGGCGCTGGATTCATTGGATCATAGGTATACATCAACGGATCTGCCATACCCGCAGGTTCGGTTGTTAACAATCCATCGCTTTGGAAATACCAAGAAACATCATCTGCTGGGATTGGCCAGTCGTCCGCGTACCGCCATTCGTTCCCCGGTGCGTTAGCATCATCGACATCACCCATGACATAATAGGAAACCGTCGGCCAACCAGAATACTTATCAGTATCATTTAGGACATACAGTCGGACCATATCCCGGAACATCTGTAAAGAAAACCGATCCAGTGAATTGCGCGGGTACGTAAGTTCTCCTTGTGTACGTGAGAGAAAACCAGTATGCGTCCATGGGCCCATGATCAGTTTTGATTTCCCCTGTGCCCCTGATCCTGCAGAATGCTGATACCCGAGGTATCCTTCGATGGTCCCTTGGCTGAAAATATCATACCATCCCCCTATGTGGATCGCAGGGACGTTGACATCCTCCCAGTTGTCATCCAGGGTCACGTTCCCCCAGTATCCAAGCGTAAAGTTTTCATTGTCTTTTATTTCCTCTATGAGATAGTCGCTCTCTTGGTCGTTGAGCCAGTCCTCCACCAGGTTCTTCCGGAACTCACCACCCTGAAAGGCTGCATGTTTGTAGAGGTTCGGTGTTGCAACCTGAACATATTGACAGCTGAGATTTGGTGGATTTGTTCCTGCTAAACAGTATTGGACGATACCTAATGCGGACAATCCGTAGGTAACGATTTTTCCATTGGACCAGGATTGATTCGCGATCCATGCTAGGGTGTCAGAGCCATCGGTGCTATCGTTTTTAAAACCAGTATCGATTCCTTCAGATGCGTACCGTCCACGCACATCCTGGATGACGACTGGCCATCCACGAAGGATCCCCAGGATTCCGACAATTGAAATCGGATCTTTATTGTACGTCGTTCGGATGAGGATTGCACCATGGGGTGATGACCGGAAAATCGGCCGGTACACATCGGTGGCAAGTTTAATTCCATCGCGCATCGGAACCATAGAGGTTGTCTTGAAGCGTTGAAACACAAGAGGGATGTCCATGCTTGATGTGCTCATTGTATTATTTTGCCTACTATTCAAACCATTAGTATCAGAACATTGACCAAGGCTTATAGGTAAAACCAACAGTGTCATGATAAGTATTATAAATATTTTCTTCATAGATTGCTCCTTGAAAATAGCTTAACGAACCAATTCATTTAAACTTTTCTTTAAAATTTATATGCGGGAAAATTATGATTCTTTCAGTGAATATGACGATTATTTTGATACGACGACACAAGGTTTTTATTGAGCCAAGAGATATGTTCTTCATAGGTTGTGCGTGATCATGGGTTGTCCGTATTATATCGATTTTACCAGAGACTGTATTCGAACATATCCAGCGATTATCCAATACAAAGATTTCTCGTCCTGCGAGTCAGAGGCATATACGAAATGTCTGGTCTACCGTATCCTTCAAAGTGATTTTCGCTGTCAATATTTCAACACATGTCTGAATATGTTTCCAGATGATATCCCTGAGTTTTTCAAATTATTAAACCAGGATCCAGCCATCTATGAGTTCGTCACCAAACCAACCTATCAGTACTGTTTATCTAAAGAGAATCATACGCAGTGTGTTCGATATAAACTGAAACAAGAAGGAAAAGAACCACAACCCGGGTTGACACCTGATGGGCACACGGTCAATATCGCTGATTCGATTTTCAAACGTAAGATTATGTTTGAACAGTCACCAGAACCTGGTCACATCTGATAACGCGAATGAAAAATGAATAGATGGTGGTTGATTTCAACCAATGATTCTTAAAAATGATTCAATAATAAAAATAAAAAAGAAAAAATTATTTTCCGTTGAAAAACCTGCTGTTCATAGAAATGTCTTTTCGCCAAATAATTTTTTTCAGTACCTTTTCATCACTCATATTTGCTAGCTCGATTCTCTTCTCTGGTGGGATGATGATAAGCTTAAAGAAGCTGTAGAAATCTCCTACTCCTCCAAAGATGTTGACGATGGGGAACATCAGGAAGAATGGTTCGTTTGGGTTGATGAAATACACAAGACATCCGATGAGTGGTGAAAAATACAAGAAAAATAATTTTTTGTTATCTGCTACGTAGCTTTCGTTATCAACGAGAAATCCGACTGCGGACCATTTTGTCAGCACTATTGCCTTGAACGGGATGTTGTAATATATCATCGTAAGCAGGTGGGTTAATTCATGAAGGATGATGGCCAGGACTAAACCGAAAATGAATTGTAAGAAGGGGTCCATTTTTTTTTACACCTCGTTTTTCAGAAACATATAATATTATATTGTGTAAAATATAGTATTTAAATTATGTTATACAACTCTTATCCATTTTCCATACGCTATAGTTAAAAAAAAATTCGATGAATGTTAATAATATTCATTAAAAAAACTACCACATAATGCTTTTTTCTGTCGTATAGTAACTAATTAGTACTCCTAAGATGACCAAAAAAACACCAAGTAGATAGATAAGCAGTGATTTTGTTGAAGTATGCTTCCAACTGGGGATACTGTAATGAAGCACAAAATTTGATCCAAAAATTACGATACCAAAAATAGAGGGAATCGGCACCCACAAGATAGTCAGTTTTGATACCTCGTGGATCACGGGAGTTACAAGCCCTAAGATAAGGGTTGAACCAAGAAAAATTATGATCGCATCCTCCTTCTTTCGGTATTTCCCGCGGGCGACAAACCCTTGTGCATTAATCGTATATAAAAAACTAGAGATGAACGTGACGAAAATACCGGTCAGTACTAATGCACTTTCTTCAAAGAGCAAATCACCCATCAAAATCCGAATCAACAATCGGTTTTTAAGCTTGATGAACCTCTCGCTATTTACTCTAAAAAGAAACAAAGCCAGATCTTACCGGTTTCGCTCCTCGAATTCATCAGCGATGGTTTCTTCCTCCTCGCTGATTTCCTCTTCTTCGATCTGCTCATGCTGTGGCTGGATGAAATATTCTGTCCTGCAATTCGGGCATTCTATCATCGACTCTGAGGATTTTCGAATCCAGCGATGACCGCAGAACGGGCAATTTTCTTTCTTCATGCCAACCCCGTACAAAACGAATATTCCCGCAGGAGTTTAAAAATATATCTAAGGAGAGAAGAGGAGGTATTTATTGATTTCGTGTGACAATGAAGAGCAGACCGCATAAAAAACCCTCCGCGTGTTTTGCTGTTCTTCCAGCGTTTTCAGGCGCAACAGATACCATGATGCTAAGAGGACCGAACCCAAAACAAGGAATCCGTTCATAGACCACAGCCCCTGGTTCCAGTGAGTCGATCGTGTCGACTAACGAGGAGTTAATGACCCCGAGGATTCCACCGTTTACACTGATGTTACAAATAATCGCGTTCGTGACCGTGTTGCCCACATTTCGCATTCCGACCGTGACACAGAACAACCCGCTAGAGATCTCAATCTTTGTTTTCATTGGGTAATTGACGTAACACGCAGAATATCCCACTTTACAGACTCTGTATTCGATCCGCATGTACCCGTCTTCGCCCCACCCTGGGCCCCAGGAATTACGCAAAAACCATACACCATTTTCGCCTTGGTTGTCGTCCCAGCCAACCAATGCGACCGCATGGTTGATCTGCGCATCAGGATCATCTTCGTTAAAAACCCCACCAGTGTACGCTCCAAACGCCTGGGTCACCGCACAGGCGACGGACACCGGACCATACGTCATAATCGCTTGTTTAATGGAATCTGTTGGGGCGATACCCTGGGGAAACCCAATGAAATGCCACGAGTCAATCAGGTATGGGTGTGCATAGGGGCCATTGCAAGGAAGGTCAGATGCCTGGTAGGGAAAATCTTTTTCTAAGACCGCACCAGTTCCATTGGACTGATCCATCTTCCATTGAAAGTAATCGTGAGCCCACCATCCACCATCACAACCCCATCCGTTCCGGTTGCAACTCACAAGCCACTGTTCTGAGAGGTCCACTTCCTTATGGTCTTTAATGAGGATATTACATTCGAGTGGTGCCATGGTGCCAAACGCCCAGCAGCTACCGCATGCCCCCTGGTTTTTCACAGAGGTACAGCCTCCAAGCTCACGCCAGTCGAAATGAGCTGGTAAGGCCGCAGAAGGAACACAGGGGTCAAACGAGGCATCTGCCCACCAGTTATCTGGTTCGACAAGGCCACAGAGCTCTGAGCGTGGGTGATCCGTCGCTGGGTTTTTCCCAACAGTGAAGGTCCATCCTTCGTCGATTCCTTGTTGTTGTAGCATGGTGATATCTGTATCAGAAATCCATGGTTCACTAAACGATTCCAACGAGTCAGCAGCATCGGGGAGTAAACAGCCACATTCACTGTCATCGCTGTAGCCTACCGGCATACAAAGTAAGAGAACACAAAAACCAAGTGCAACGGCTGATTTCTTCATATCATAAATCCCCTAGCTATAGTACTTGTTGGTTCAATAGAAACTCTCCTTAATAAACCTATGCTCTGACACACAAATACGGACCATTTCTTCCAATCTTTACCAAGGAATCAAAATGAAGCGGAATGCTTCCTTGAATATTTTAAACGAAGAGTTTTTCCTCAGATACAAATAAATGGTCTACTAGCACAATAAAAAAAAGAACAGGCAACTCAGTCGTGGCTTCGTTTCACGCGAGTTGCGGTGATAATCTTTTTTTTTTTTATAAGTCGTTAATTAAGGACGCGATTTGCTTTCTTTTATCTTCTTCGTCGGGAAGCGTGATAGATGATTTCCATTTCTTCGATCCATCCGATAGATAGAATCCGCGGGAAATCGCGACGAATTCCTTCGATAATGATTCACCGACCGCTTTCTTTCGTGCGACTTCGATGAAGTTATTTTTTCCAAATTTTACTTCCTCTGCTTTCAGTGTCTCAAATTCAACCATTGTCTACCTCTTTGCCTGGAAGAAAAGATTAGTTGAATTTAAACTTTTTCAATTAAACAGATACTCCTAGGTTATTATAAAAAATTAAGAGAAAAAAAGAGTTCTTAGAAAGATTCGCAAATGGATATCTAAGGGGTCTAACACAAACCTTTTACAAGGATGCGTGGCTGGTAACTCTCAATATATTTTTTGCTCTCCCCTTGTTTTTTCTCCTCGGTTATTTTTACCTTTTTTGTCTGAAACGATGGACGTAACAGAGGAGTATAATCTTTCATTCTTTGCTCATAGGCAAAGACTTTTGCGATGTTTTCAATTTCTTCGAGCGCGTTTTCATCAGTAACCGCCCCCACAATTTTTATGTCCGCGTTGTTCACCTCATTAACGCTAGATTTTTACTAGCATGTATCTATTTGTCAGTCCCTGAATATAAAGGTTTTGAAAAAATCATTAATCACACGTATGCAGGGGTCGTTCAAGAGAAAGTAGCATGCTTGGAGCAGAAACAAAGAAAAACGATCCTGGCATAAAGAAAAGCATAACCCACGATACAACATATTTGGCTTTCACCCTTACTCCCTTGATATTTCCCTTATTTCAGTGCAACTTAAGGAACCATCCTTTATAAACAACCTCTCCTGTATCAAAAGAACATCAAAAAAGTTTTAAAGTCAATGAATCATAACAGGACTGGTAGGAAATGGCTGTAACAGAACCTTCAACGGATGAAGAACAACAAAAACAACGATTGCTCAAAGCAACAAAATTCTTTTTCTTATTTACTGTTCTTTATACCATTTGGATTGCCATTGTTATTATGGGTGTCTATTTCCTCGGACTGGGGACTAAATGGGCGATTCTGAGCATGGAACAATGGCTTCTTTCAGCTATTGCCCTCATCAGCATCGCCATCGGCCTTGAGGTCGTCCTTCTCGTTCAGTATACCCTTTCAATGAAGAAGAAACTTGGACAACTTGAGCCAAAAAAACCAAAACAAAAAGAATACATTCAGGGAAAACAAGTACATTGCTATACTATCCCTTTTGATGCCCAAGGCGGTATTTTCAGTAAAACATATATCCTCATCGATGAGGACCGGGTGTTAAACATCCGTTACCAGATGATCCTCCCAAATGACCTCTGGGGACAACAACAATAAAGGACAATTACTTTTTCAGCATCCCCATTTCCACAAGTTTCTCAGGCAGATACGTATCGGTGACATAATCAAGCCCGTATTTCGCCAGCGCCTGCTGCTCTGATTTCTTCCCAAGACTCAGCTGCAACTTGATTTCATGTTTCCAGAATTGATCCTGGAAACGTGGGTCATCCAGCTCGCTTTTCAACGCAGCGATATCCTCAGTTGTCAACGTATCAGTCGGCAGTTTATAATTCTCGATATCTGAGGGGGTTACTCCAAGGTACTGAGCAGATGGTGTCGCTAAATACTCAGAGATATGCGCTGTCTTAATCGCACCATACGCAACACTCCCAAAGATACGGAAGCTCCAAGGGTCACAATCGGTAAACACAAGCACAGGGAGTTTCTTTTCCTCGTTCAACCGTTTAATGAACCGCCGGGTCGACCGCGCTGGTTGTCCCTTGAGATGAACAAGGATCGCTCGGGAGTCTGTATCAAATCCGTTCTCCGCAAGCCTGTCAAACATACCACCAGTCTCAATCGCGACAATAAAATCAGCATCCACCTCTTTAAACGTGAGTTTTTCCTTCTCTACGTTATAGGGAATCCCATACCCAGCGTCACCGACGTCATCTTGACAATGGATTTTCTTCTTGGTGTTGTTCCGAGTCATCTCCTCCACGACCAGGTTTCCGATTACTCGTGCGCCATCCTCTTCTGGCCGGAGTTTGAAATCTTCCCTCATACACCCGGTGATTACCTCAAGGTCCTCTGCAAGCAGGTCTGATTCGTTCTGACTAGAAAATTTCGCAAGATTCCAGCCTTCTGAGATGTAATATGTTTCTCTTAATGTCGATGATTTTTTCTCTTTGATCATGTCCTTGATAAAATCGACCAGGTACATCGTCCGCAACAGCATGTATGCTCCATCTAGGGAACTTGCTGCCCGCTCGGTCTTGTTCTTCCCATATTTCCAGACATTGAGGTCATCATCAAACCTGATGTTCGCCTTCGTCCGTGTCGATAGCTGCAACGCAGGGATCTCTGATTTTTCCAAATCAGCATACACTTTTGCTGCAATCGAATCAATCTTAGTTATAACCCCTGAATAATCACGTGCCATATTGCTATTCACCTTCCCATTTATCAGCCCCGATCACATAGGTCGGGTTGATGTTCTGTACATACAGATCATTTTCATCGAAATCCCCTTTGTTCAGACCAGCCAGCTCGAAAAACAGATCGATCTTATCGGTCGGATCGATGCTCTCCAGGCTCCATTTGATATAACTATCTGTCACTTTCGTCGGCTTTGGTTTCACCTCACCAACGGTTGCGTTTTTCGGGAACAAAGCATAGAGATTGAACTTCTGTGGCTTACCTTTATAGTTCACCACCATAATCGTGCTTTTTGCAATCCACCCTCCAGATTCAGTCTGCCCCTTTGGGTTGTTCACATCCAGTTTAGTCTGTACTTGTTTTCCTCTGACTTTTTCGTACTCCACCAGATCCTCTATCCATACGACATCCATGATCCTGGTGATGACCTTCTCCAGCGACGGGACTGGTTTATTGAGCATATGAGCAGATTTCTTCGCAATCTCAGGAAGTATCTTTGTGATCAAATCGAATTTCTCCCGGGTTTTCACCCGGCGGACTTTTTTATTGATATGCATCTGGACTTTCCGGGCGACCTCACGGAACGCCAGTTTAATTTCGTTTTCAATCTCCTCGACATCAGCAATCGCCTCCTTAGACTCCGATGTATAGGGTATCTGGGTAGACGCGATATGAGTAAGAAAGATCGCAGGACCAATAGGGATTCCTGTCCCTGAAGGCTGGTCAAGGCCATATCGGCGCCAGTCAATCGATGCAATCGCAGTGGTAACCGCACAATCACCCTGCTGATACAGCAAGGGGATTCGGTTCGCGAATCGAAGAATCTTCACTGGTTTATCCTTCGGCAGATTTCCACCATACACAATCCCTACCTCTACTTGAAACGGATTCCCTGAAAAAACTGATGCAGGCCGTGAGGCCGTAAAAATGAACTCTGGTGAGATCTCTTGGGTTTCACTCTTCAAACTCCGACGGATAAGGGTCTCACCAATTGGGGAGAGGCATTCCGTTGGTGGTGCCATGATTTTGACTTTTTTAAACGCCTGATATAAGAAGAGAAACTGTTCACGAGACATATCAGCTGGATTGAGGTTTCGATCCAGTTTCGCTTCATCGCAGACTGCATCAGCGGTCCTATCACCCATGCTGCTAAAATCGTTTTTTAAAAATGATGCGAGCTTCCTTGCTTTTGTCTCCTTTGACATCTTGATTAACGTTCCGAGTTCGATGCCATAAGGGTGCGGTCGAATCTCTTCACTTTTCTTTGGTAATATATCTGCAGTCCGTTCGAAGAGATGTTCTGTGCCGTCCGCCTCTTTAAAGACAATCCGTGCATGCGGATTTACAATCGATGTGCTCTGAAGATAGTCATAGACAAACCGTTTCCCTCGTTTGTAGTCTGCATTTAAACTGACCTCAATGCGTGTCCCTGACGGTTTGTCCCAATGCGTGATCTCCTGATGTTGGATTTCTCCGCGATTCTTGTTTGTATCAATCGCAAGTTCAACGAGGACTGCTGGTTGATTTTCTTCGATCTTAGAGATGATCTTTGCATGTTTTCCTGTAGTCAACTGCCCGTAGAGGACGACTGCTGAAATACCAATCCCTTGTTGTCCTCTGCTCTGTCGGACTGCATGGAACCGCGAGCCATAGAGCAGTCGAGCGAAAATATGAGGGATCTGTTGTTTGATAATGCCTGGACCATTATCTTCCACGATCACAATACATTCTTCTTCAGTGGGGTTCTTTACTTCGACATAGATGTCAGGAAGAATCCCTGATTCCTCACATGCGTCAAGTGCATTATCCACGCCTTCTTTGACGCTGGTGATGAGCGCTCGTGTTGGGTTCCCAAAACCTAGGATGTGTTTATTGCGTTCGAAGAATTCCGCAACGGAGATTTCTTTTTGTTTTTTTGCTAATTCATAGGCGATTGCTTCAGGCAAAATATCCCTCCGATGGAGAGCGATGCTGCATCCGGTATCGGTAATAGATAAGGTTATTATAAAATTATTGCATGAGGCTATAAAAACCCGTATTTTTTTACTAAAAAATCAAAAGAAAAAAATTTAAAAAAAGTAAAGGATTTTTAGTACCCGAAAAGTTGTCGTAATATCGGGAATGCATCAGGGAATCGCTCAAAAAGTTTCATCCAAAGCTGCATGAATGATGGTGTATAGGAATACGGCATTGAAATCTCAAGAGTCGCCCAATCACTTTCCATATTGTAACAATCTTTCACCTTTGCTTTAATGACGTACGTGTTTTTCTCAGTCCAAGTATGGGAGACCGTGACGGTCTGACCTGAGTTATACGGGCCAATCCATTCTTCAACAAGCCCATCTCCCCAATCAATGTAATAATACAGAGGGTCATCATTGAAATCATCCGCAACAAATGTGTAATCGTAAGTGGTTTTGATTTTCCCTTTTGCTGGTCCTTCAATCGTTGGGGTTTCAGGTGGTCTATTGCCATAATCAAAATTTCCAGCGACAAGGCCATAAGGACATCGACTTACGAGATAGTCATCTTGATTTGAGAAAAATCCATACTCATCTCCAAAAAGAATTATTATCGAATTACTATACATATTCGCTGTTGCAAGATCAGGGATTTCGTCTCCATTGATATCTCCAGTTACAATCCCGATCGGGGTGTTACCAACAGGGTACTCCATCTGGAACCAGAATCCTCCATCACCGTCCCCATAGAGAACTGATATATCGTTACTTTGCGTGTTTGTTACTGCAAGATCACGATTGTTGTCTCCATTAAAATCCCCCGACACGATTTCAACTGGACCTGCTCCAACCTCATACGTTTGTAACGGGGAGAACGTGCCAGTTCCATACCCTAGGAATATATCAATGACGTCTAGATCAATATTTGCTGTTATAATATCAAGATGATCATCATTATTCAAATCATCAAGAACAATCCCATACGAAGACCCCTCAATGCTGAGATCGAGCTGATTGATAAACGTTCCATCGCCGACACCAAAAAATACTGAAACAACAGAACGATAGACACCTGTTACTACCACGTCGAGGTTTTCATCCTCATTCAAATCTCCAATTGCTAAGTTCGTAGGAACTGGAACATAGGTATCAATTCGATTTCCAAAATTACCTGTTCCGTCACCTAAAAAAACTGAAATGAACATACTCTCGAGGCTTGAAACGAGGATATCGTTGTTATCGTCATTATTTAAATCACCTACCACTACATCAAAGGGTGCAGACCCAACTTGGTAATCCCTTCGATTTCCAAACATTCCGTCCCCGAATCCCAATAAGACACTAACGCTGTTATCTTCGGTGTTTGTTACGACAAAATCAAGTGCCAAATCATTGTTAATATCGGCTGTCGCAATGCCATAGGGAATCGCTCCAACAGGTATTATGAAGGAATCATTAATGACACCTGAACCATCATTCATAAGAACATTAATAACATTGTCTGCAGCACAAGTGCAAGCTAAATCCAATGATTCAGAATTATTCAATATTCGTTGGTTATTATGCGTGCTGTTGCTTTTCAGGGTACTCCCGAGGCCACCTGGTATGAGGAGCACGACGATTGATACTATTATAAATACAGATATCATTCCTTTCCTTAAGTGTTGTTTCCACATAAGACATTCCCCCATTATTGTATATTTTGTATAAGATATAAGAAGTTTTCTAATCATATACGGTTGCCAACGGCTCAATTCCGATTAAAAAATCAGAAGAAGAAAAAATCAGAATAATCTTACCTTTTTCTCTTTTCTTTTATTAACAATGTAGATGGTGACGCTATCATTCATCACATATAACTGTGGTCGCCTATCTTTAAGTGTTGCAAGGAACATCCTTCTCTTATGATAAACAATAATACCAATAGATATGAATGGCAGGTATCTACAAACGTTAAAACGGATATGTTAACTGAAACATTTATAAAGAAAAATCTACTGTGCGTTCTGAACCTGCTCCTTATGAGGAAGTCGCTATGACAGACTACGATCAGAACGCCTTAGAAGCAAAATGGCAGAAGCAATGGCAAGAAATGAAGATCTATCATTTCGATTTTTCTAGTAAAAAGAACCCGTATAGTATCGATGTGCCCCCGCGGTACGCCTCTGGGCCGCTTCATGCTGGTCACGCGGTGCATTACACCCATATTGATTTTGCCGCTCGCTACAAACGCATGCAAGGATACAACGTGTTCTTTCCCCTTTGTTTTGATGTCAACGGCATTCCGATCGAAGAACGGGTCGAACGACAACTTAACATCACCAGAAAAGACATCGATCGGCATGAATTCACGAAACTCTGCTCTGAGTTTGCACAAAAGAATATCGCGACCATGACCCACCAGTTCATCAGGCTCGGGGAGAGCATGGATCCCTCGATCTACTATCAGACTGACGCAGAGTACTACCGCAGGGTCACCCAGATTTCTTTTATCGAACTGTTCAACAAAGGCCATATCTACAAAGGAAAATTCCCCGTGAACTGGTGCCCCCGTTGTATGACGGCGATGGCGGACGCTGAGGTCGTTTACAGCGACCGGACCACGAAACTGAACACAATCAAATTCTATTTTACGAAATCACAGGATGGACAACTCTTGAAGTTCCATGGCATCGGAAAGGATTCTCATGGGATGTACATTGAGATTGCGACAACCCGACCTGAGATGCTAGCTGCCTGCCAGATCGTCGCGGTGCACCCGACTGATGAACGAGCACCCTGGCTCGTCGGTCAGACCGTGAAAGTCCCCACTGTTGAAAAAGAAGTAAAAATCGTTGAAGACGATGCCGTCGACCCTGAGTTTGGCACTGGTCTTGTCATGATTTGCACGGTCGGTGACAAAGAAGACCTCAACTGGGTGTTCAAATATAAACTCCCGCTGGAAATGAGCATCGACGAAGAAGGAAAGATGACCGAAATCACCGGCAAATACAAAGGATTGAAAATCGAGGATGCACGCAAAACAATCATCCAGGATATGACGCAGGACGGGTTGTTACTGAAACAAGAGCCACTTGCACAGAACGTCGGAGTGTGCTGGCGATGCAAAACACCAGTCGAATTCATCAACGCCAAACAATGGTTTTTGAAAACCATCCCGTTCAAACAATTGGTCCTTGATGCAAGCGAATCGATGCACTGGTACCCCCTGTTTATGAAGATACGGCTTGAGGACTGGGTCAATTCATTGGAATGGGACTGGGTGATCAGCAGGCAACGATACTTCGCAACACCCATACCACTCTGGGAATGTGAAAAATGCGGTGAAGTTGTGCTTGCACGACCTCAGGATTGCTACGTCGACCCCACCATTGATAAACCCCCGGTCGCAACATGTCCGAAATGCAATGGTCAACTGAAAGGCTGCGAGGATGTCTTTGACACCTGGATGGATTCCTCCATCTCCCCGTTATTCAACACGTTCTGGAACCGTGATGAGAAAAAATTCAAACACCTCTATCCCATGTCACTACGACCGCAAGCCCATGACATCATCCGCACCTGGGCGTTTTACACCATCCTTCGCTGCACCCTTCTTACTGACGAGAAACCCTTTGAGAAT